>JAEEGL013658943.1_pt1 | contig 11235 bp, 8 predicted proteins | sample 9134231 | NCBI WGS metagenome assembly JAEEGL01 (sample SAMN16246548, study PRJNA631951) | gut metagenome | biome: gut microbiome; feature: rumen; material: fiber-attached | host: Bos | place: Iran: Karaj | collected 2018-10
GGGGCGCTCTGCCCTCAAAGATGCAGGCGCGGTCAAAGAAGGTATTGAGGAAGTCCGGATCGCCCGTATCCTCGACCAGCGCACGAAGCACGAAGTTGTGCTCCGGGCGGAAAGCCTTCCAATACAGGGCGTCCTGACGCAGCTTCTCGAGATCCTCCGGGTCGATGTCGCTCGAGCCGGCATCAATATTCTTCTGTGCAAAGTTCCCGCTCTCGATCATCGCGAGGATCTCCAGCGGCTTCATCGCGCACAGCGTGTTGCTGCCGCGGATGAACTTCGTGGTGGAGCCGATGATGATCTCGTCCTCACGCAGCAGAAGCGGGCAGTTCATCATGCGCTTCTCGAACGCCTTGGCCCAGCGGTAATCCACCGGCAGCGCGTCAGTCTCCTTCCAGGACTCCGTGAACAGCAGCGTGTCGTCGACGTAGATCTTGGGGGAGGCTTCTTCCCATTCCTTCTTGAGCTTCTTCAGGCGGGGCGTCATCACGGTGACCGCGTTGATGTCTTCCACCTTCGGCATCGGATACTTAAAACCTTTGAATTCCAATCGAATGCCACTCCTTCGCTTTTATAAAAATGCTGATTGTTGATTTGACTGATTCCGAAAGACTCCGAATTCAGATATCTTCGAACTCGCTGCGCTCAATGATCTCCTGCTGGAGCTCCGGCCCGATCTCCGTGAAGAATGCGCTGTACGTCGCCACGCGAACCAGAAGATCCTTGTACTTCTCCGGGTGCTTCTGCGCTTCTTTCAGCATTTCGGTGCTGACGATGTTGAACTGGACGTGGTAGCCGCCCTTTTCGAACAGCGTCCGGATCACGGCGGCAAATTTCCGCAGACTCGCCGTGTCCTTGAGCGCGCTCGGGCTGAATTTCATATTCAGCGAACCGCCGCCGGTGATTCTGGCGATATCGAGCTTCGTTACCGAGTTGATCGTCGACGTCGAGCCGCTCACGTTCCGTCCGTTGTAAGGCGACAGACCGCCCTCGCTCAGGGGCTGGCCGGACCGTCTTCCATCCGGCAGTGCGCCCACGACCTCGCCCAGCGTGATATGGCCTGCAGCCGTGAATGCGCCGACGTTGTATTTGGAGCCGTAAGAGCCGTGATAGAGCGTCATTTCGTCTTCGATCTGATTGAAAACCTGGAACAGGATGTTATCGACGAAGTCATCGTCATTGCCGTATTTCGGCGCTTTTGACACGAGATTGAGGATCTCACGCTCGCCCTCGAAATCCTTGTCCAGCGCGTCGATCAGCTGGCTCATCGTAATCTTCTTTTCATCGAAGACCAGCTTTTTGATCGCCGCAAGGGAATCGGCCACGTTCGGCGCGCCCATGGCGGAGATGCCGTCGGTCGCATACGGCGCGGTCCCGCCGCCCGTGATGTCCACGCCTTTGTCGAGGCAGTTTTGGAACCCGGCGGACTGGAACGGCGTGGGCAGGTATTCGGCAAAGAGCTTTCTGTCCGTCTTTTTTACCATGAAAAGAATTTTTGCAAAGTGCCTGACCTGTTTCTTATAGGCCTCCCAGACCTCCTCATAGGTCTTGAACTGCCTCGGATCGCCCGTTTCCGGACCGAGCTGCTTTCCCGTGATCCGCGATTTGCCGTTGTTCAAAGCCAGCTCCAGCATCATCGGAAGGTTGAACCCGCAGGCAACGATATCGCTGGAAACGCCGGGCACGGTCGGCAGACAGCAGCCGCAGACGACATAGTTTCTGGCGTCCTCCAACCGTTTTCCGTCGTTCATCAGCGCCTCGATCGCCGTCTCGTCGCAGATGAACTTCAGCTTGCCGCTCAGCTTTTTCGCCGCCTCGCAGGCCCGGAGCAAAAACTTTTCCGGCGTCTTGCTGTTGATTCGAATGCACACTTCATCCGCGGCAAGGTTAACTTCCTCCTGCGCATCCAGGAACACGTAGGATAGCTCGTTGACCGCGTCCTTCCCGTCTTTTGTCACGCCGCCGAGCGTGATATTGGTCATCATGGTCAGGCCGCCGGCCGTTTTGATTTTTTCGAAGCTGTAACGGGTCGCCGATTGATTCGTCTTGATGTTGAGACAGCCGATCAGCTCCTGGGCCTGCGCTTGCGTCATCACGCCGCTGTCGATGTCCTTCCGGTAGTACGGATAGAGATACTGATCCATTCTCCCAAACGCAATGCCGGGACCCCAGCCCTCGACCAGCAGAACGACGAAGATCAGCCAGGCGAACTCCACCGCTTCATAGAAATTCCGCGGCGGGTTGGCCGGCACCCAGTCGCAGACCTCCGCGATGCGGCGGAGCTCCGCCGCCCGCTGCGGGTCCTTCTCACTGCCCGCCATCTCCCTGGCCAGCTCCGCGTGCCGTTTCGAAAACCGGACGGCGGCGTCCAACGCGATCCCGACGGCGGTATAAAACTCCTGTTTGCCCGTGTCGTCCGGGTCCGTCATATCCAGCGCCGCCCGCTTCTCCTCGATCTCTTTTTTGAGAGCCGTGAATCCTTTGGCAAGCAGTCTGTCATAGTCGACGCCCATGTGCACGCTGTTATAGTTGTTCGCGATCGCCGATCCCGCGGGAAGCTGGATCGCGCAGTGCGCGGCAAGCAGATCCTCCGGGATGCGCACGCGCATCTTGTCAAACAGCGCCTTGCCGTGCCAGTACGCGTTGATGTCCTTCATCTTTTCGATATATTCCGCCGGGACCGGCGCGAACGCGTCCATCTCGGACGGCGGCGTTTCGATCGCGTCCCGGCTGTTGCACCAGTTGATCTCGGGCGTGACAATGCCGCCGCGAAGCTTGCTGATGGGATTCCCGACAATCAGCTCGTCGTCATAAATATGGATCGTCATTTCGCCCAGTATCTTATCCAGCGCCATCGCGCGGCGGATGATCTCCGGGTATGCCTCCGTCTCCTTGTAGGACTCGGTCATCAGCACGGCGCGTTCGATGCAGATCTCCGGCATCGTGCTGCGCAGCCGATCGCGCAGTCTGGAGATTCTTGTCGTCTGTTTGTTCTCGTCCATGAAATGTTCCTCCTCTTCGTTCAGCCGCCCAACTGGGTGCGCAGCCCATGCTGTTCAAAATATTGCTTCACCGACTCCAGGGTTTCCTGGGTCAGGGTGTTCTTTCCCATATGTTCCAGGGGATACGGTCTCCCCAGCTCTTTGTATTTGAGTTTGCTGTATTCATGATAGCCGATGATGTCCACGCGCTCGATGGATTTCATGTTCTCCAGCAGCGCGGCGGTCGCTTCGATGTTTTCCCGGGAATCGTTGTAGCCGGGAATGAATGGGTAGCGGATGATGATCGACTTTCCCATCTCGTTGAATCTATTGAATATGTATCACCTGATCGGTGAAGAACGTGTTCTCCACCGATCAGGTGAACATGCCGGACTGCCGAAAGCTGTCCCTGCCGCGCGGTCAGTCCGGCCCGCGCACGGCTTGTTCCTCAGCGGCCGTGCTTGGTCAGCGTCGCGCCGGTGATCTTCCGGACCACCATGCCTTCGACGTCCTCGTCACAAAGCATGACGCCGGCGCCGCCGCCATAGAAGCCCGTTACCTGTCCGGCATACCCGCCGGCGACGAAGATCGCGACGTGCTTGGGATTGATCGTCGGAACGGTTCCGCCGGGCTTGCAGTCGTCCACGGTCAGCCCGGGCATCGTGCCTTCCTTTGCCAGCTCCAGGAGCTGCGCCTTCTGCCTGTCGCTGAAGTCGTCCCACGGGAGGCGGTGCTGATCGCAGAGATACTGCGCCAGGGATGCCTTCGTGAACCCGTGCTCGGCCAGCTGCTTCGCAAAAGAGGGATAGATCGCGAACTCGCAGAATGTGATATCGATTGCCTGCTTGACGCCGTGCTGCGCGCCCTGATCCATGGCCATGTTCAATCCGGTGTAGCTGCCTTCGGGCATCAATGAGCCGTACATGCCATACGTCATTTTCGCCATCCGTTCCATATGGTGATCGAACGAATGGTATTCCATGCCGCCGCCGGGGCCCATTCTGTCGGTCCTGGTGCATTCGTCGATCGCGACGATGCTGTCTTCCGGGCCGAAGCCGCGCGTAACGGCATAGGACTCCCACGGGCTGTCCTCCAGATTCTCCGCGAAGATGATGTTGGTGTAGCGCTCAGGCTGCCCCTGGAACGGGCACTCTGTACGGAAGGAGGCCCAGCCGAGGTTGATCATGCAGAGGTTGATCGTGCGGCCGATCGTGCTGTTGGCGCGCCAGCCGGGGCCCATGTAGCCCATTCCGCTGTTCATCCCTATCTCCTTCGCGATCGGGCCGCTGACGACGATCAGCGCCCTCGACGCGAGCGAGCCGGTCAGAATGTGGAAGATATCGATCTGCTTGTCCAGACAGCATTCGACGGTCGCGATGATTACGGGCAGGTATTCCGGTTTTGCGCCTGCCATCACCGCGTTGATCGCGATCTTCTCGATCGTGACCTCGCCGTTTCTGGGAACGAGCCGGCCCAGCACCTCGTCAGGCGAGCGGCTGGTGCCGCTGAGCATCTGCTTGACGGCCTCCGGCGTAGGCGGGATGACCGGCAGACCGTCGCCCAGCTCGTTGTCGATGCAGTACTGCTGGTATTTCTCGTTTGCCTCGCCGTAATCCTTGCCCTCGAAGATGCGGTTGCCGTAATCATAGTCGAACGGCTTCGGATTCTTTTCCTCTTCGGTCAGAGGAGTCGTCAGAGCCTCGATGATCCTGTCCGCGTTTTCTTCTGCGAGCTTTACCAGCTCGACCGGGTTGTTTTCGTCGGTCGTGTAGAGATCATAGGTCGACAGGGAGAGCTGCCGGATGTTGGGAACGCCGGTGACTTCGATTGCGCGCTTCTGCTGGATGTACAGGTCCTCACAGGTGAGCATGACGCCCGGCTTGCCGCACTTTTCGAGGTTCGCACAATACTCCGGCGTGTCGCCGCCGGTCGTCCGGATGCCCGAGACCCAGACGTCGACCTTGGCGGCGGTCTCAGGCGTGACCTCATGATAGAAGAACGCGTCGGCGATCATCAGATAGGTCAGGCCGGGGTAGCGTGCTTTCAGAATATCTCCCAGGGCAATGAAGAACTTTTCGTACATGTGCTTGTGCCATACGAATGCGACCCGCAGGCCGCTCAGATCCTTCGGCCGTTCCGCCGTGAGCCCCACCGGCGGGGTCGAAGGAAGAACGCCTCTCGGGTTCATGACCTCGAGGATTGCTTTCTGGTCTCCGTTCATAGTTTTCTCCTTTCTGCTTATCATCGATTACAGATTATTGACCTCTCTGACATTGTGACAGCAAACGAAATGATCGGGCAGGATCTCTTCGTAGGCGGGCACCTTGCTCCGGCAAATATCTGTGGCATAGGGGCAGCGCTTCACGAAGCGGCACTCCTGCTTCGGATTGATCGGGGAGGTGATTTCTCCCTGCATGATGACCATTTCCTGCTTGATGTCGATATTGGGGATCGGGATCGCCGCCAGCAGACCCTTCGTATACGGATGCAGCGGCTGGTTGAAGAGGACCTTTGCACCGCATTTCTCGACCATCGTACCGCAGTACATTACAAGGATCTGATTGGATATGTGTTTGACGACGGACAGGTTGTGCGTGACGAAAATGTACGTCAGCCCGATCTGCTGCTGCAGATCCTGCAGCAGATTCAGGATTTGCGCCTGGATCGAAACGTCCAGCGCGGAAACCGGCTCGTCGCAGACGATGAATTTGGGGTTCAGCGCAAGCGCTCTGGCCACGCCGATGCGCTGCCGGCGCCCGCCGTCGAGCTCATGCGGGTAGGAATAGGCGAAACGCCTTGACAGTCCGACCATATCCATCAGCTCAAAAACGCGCGCTCTCATCGCTTCCGAGTCCATTTCCCGGGAGGCTTTCAGCGGGTCGGCGATGAGGTTGAAGACATGGAATCTGGGATTCAGCGAGGAATACGGGTCCTGGAAGATGATCTGCATATCCTTCCGAAGCTCGCTGGTCTCTTTGGCGCTGGTGTTCGTGATGTCCCGGCCCTGGAAGAAGATCTTTCCGTCGGTCGGCTCCAGGAGTTTGACCACCATTCGGCCCAGCGTGGACTTTCCGCAGCCGCTCTCGCCGACAACGCCCAGCGTGTCGCCCTCGTTGATCGAAAAGTTGACGTCGTCGACGGCGTGAAGCATGCCGCCGGGGGTGCTGAAGTACTTCTTCAAATGCTCCACTCTAAGTATTTCACCCATCAGATCTCCCCCTTTGCTACCCGCATGCACCGTACTTTGTGTCCGGGTTCGATTTCGGTCAGGCTCTGCGGCGTCTCGCTGCACCCTTCGCAGGCATAATCACAGCGATCACAGAACTTGCAGCCCTTCGGCAGATTGGCGGGATCCGGCATGAGACCGCGGATCGGCTTCAGGCGTTCGACGTCTTTATCCAGTGAGGGGATCGAACCGAACAGGCCGAGCGTATACGGATGCTTCGGATTGTGAAAGAGCCGCTCAAGCGAGCCGTGCTCCACGATCTCGCCGGCGTACATCACCGCCACGACGTCGCATGTGTTGGCGACGATGCCGAGGTCGTGCGTGATGAGCAGCATGGACGTGTTGAGAGACGTCTTCAGCTTCTTGATCATGTCGAGGACCTGCGCCTGGATCGTGACGTCGAGCGCGGTCGTCGGCTCATCCGCGATCAGCAGCTTCGGATTGCAGGCCAGCGCGATGGCGATGACGACGCGCTGCTTCATGCCGCCGGAGAACTGGTGCGGATAGTCGTTGATCCGCTCCGGACGGATCCCCACCATTTGGAGCATATCCAGGCTGCGTTTTTTCGCTTCCCGCTTTGTGCAGCCTTCGTGCAGGGCGATCACTTCCGCGATCTGTTCGCCGACGGTCAGGATCGGGTTCAGGGCGGACATCGGATCCTGGAAGATCATTGAGATTTCTTTTCCGCGGATCTTCCGAACCTCCGCGGGACTGAGCTTCAGGATGTCCTTGCCTTTATAGAAGATCTCTCCGGAAATGATCTTGCCGGGCGGCGTCTGGATCAGCCGGAGGATCGATCTCGCCGTCGTCGTCTTCCCCGCGCCGGTTTCACCGACGAGACCGAGCGTCTGCCCTTCCTCGATCGAGAGGTCGACGCTGTTGACGGCGTAGATCGTGTTGGCGCTCGTAATATACCGTACCGTCAGGTCTTTGATTTCAAGTATGCTCATTTGCCACCTCCTAGTCCTTCAGACGGGGATCCAGCGCGTCGCGGAGCGCGTCTCCCAGCAGGTTGAAAGAAAGGATCGCCAACAGGATGAACACGGCAGGGAAGAGGATCATCGGGTAGAAATCGCGAATGTATGCTCTGCCGGCGTTCAGCATGGCACCCCATTCCGGGAAGGGCGGCTTTACGCCGAGGCCGATAAAGCTGAGGCCTGCAATGACCATGATCGAGCCGCCGATTTGGTTTGCCATCTGGATAAACAGCGGGGCGATGCAGTTCGGCAGGATATGCACGAAAATGATTCTGAAGTTGTTGGACCGGTTCGCTCGTGCAGCTTCGACGAACTCATTGGCCTTGATGGACATGACCGTCGCGCGCATCAGTCTTGCGCTGGAGGCGATGCCGCCGAATGCGATCGCGAGCGCGGTGTTCAGCGGTCCCGGTCCCAAAGCAATGGATACGGCAATGGCCATCAGCAGGGACGGGATCGACATGATGAGGTCGACGATTCTCGATATGACCAGATCGACCGTCCCGCCGAAGTATCCTGCAACGGCGCCGAGTATCATGCCGCCGCCCGCTGATATGAACGTTGCGCAGAATGCGATCAGCAGAGAAACACGCCCGCCGTACAGAATGCGGGAGAACGTATCCCTTCCGAAATCATCGGTGCCGAAAATGTGAGTCTTGCAGGGATACACAAAGGCTTCGGGGAAGTTCTGCCCGTCATATTCATATCTTGTCAGGAAGGGGGCGAAGATCGTGATAAGCAACAGGAGGACCACGATGGAAAGACCGATGATGCCAGTCGGCCTCTTTAAGAATCTCGTGATGATGTCCCGCCGCAGCGCTCCTTTGGCGGCTTCTTCGGCTACGAGCGGTTCCCCGCCGTTTTTCTTTTTCTTTCCGTTAAGCATTGTTTACGCCACCTCCGCCTTCGCTGCAGATTCCTTGGCAGGTGTTTTTCGCACTTTCTTGCCGCGAACGTACTGCGCTTTGATTCTGGGGTCGACGAATGAGTACAGGATGTCGACCAGCAGATTGACCACGCAGACCAGCGTCGCCGTCATGATGACGCCGCCCAGCACGACGGGGTAATCACGGCCGTTGATCCCGGCGGTCAGATATGTGCCGACGCCCTTGATGGAAAAGATCGTCTCGACGACGACGGAACCGGCCAGCGTCGATCCGACGTAGCCGCCGATGACGGTGAGCAGCGGGATCAGCGTGTTGCCCAAGGCGTGCTTCATGATGATCACGGATTCCTTGAGTCCCTTCGCGCGCGCTGTCCCGATGTAGTCCTGACGGATGACCTCGAGCATCGTCGTTCGGGTCATTCTGGTCAGGAAGGCGATGCCGGGAAGCGCGTTCGTCATCACAGGCAAGATCCATGCTTTAAACGATTTCAGACCGATCAGCGGGAGCCAGCGCAGATGGACGGCAAAAATCAAAAGGCCCAGAAGAGCAAGGACGAATCCCGGGACCGCTGCAATAATCATTGCCAGGGTCGTCAATCCGATGTCCACGACGCTGTTCTGCTTTACAGCGGCCAGCGTCCCCAACGGAATACTGACAATGATCATAACACCGACCCCCAAAAGTCCCAGGGAAGCGGTGGTTGGAAATCGTTCCAAAAGCTCGCCGGAAACCGATGTGTTTTTCAGATAAGATTTTCCGAAGTCGAGCTTCGTGACCAATTTCCAGACATAAGTGGCCAATTGCTCGATAAAGCTCTTGTCGAGACCCAGCTCTGCGGCTTTCGCCTCATACCGCTCCGGAGTATAGTCGTTTCCGAGAATCAGGATAATGGGATCACCGGGCGCAACGTAGACGATGGTGAACACGATTACGATCACGCCCAGCAGGATCGGTATCAGAAACAACAGACGTTTCAAAATGTACCTTAACATAGCATAACCGTCCTCCATCAGGATAAAATGGTCTTTCCGTTTTTTGTCGTACAACCGGGATTCTTTTACAGAAATCAGCGGGGCATAAGGCCAATCGGACATATGCCCCGCTGCGGTCCGGATTTATGCGTTTATGAGCTTATAGGGGTTACCGTCTCTGCATTATTCCCAGTTGGCACGAAGACCCATGCGGCTGAGCTTGTAGTTGTTGTCGGAAGTGGTAAAGCTCTGGATGATATTCTCGGTATAGACCTTGGCATTGAAGGCAACCGCAACGTTCTCCTCATGGAAGGGGATCACCAGAATCTCGTCGTAAATGAGCTGCTGCAGCTCTTCGGCGATTGCTTTCTTTTCACTGAGCGGCGCGTCATAGAGCGGCGCCATCTGGCTCCAGAGTTCGCGGACTCTGTCGTTGTTTTTCACTTCGGTGAACGACACGTTCTCGCCCGTGATGCCCTGAATGGACTGGCAGATGTTGCGGCCGGGCGAACCTGCCGGGTTCACGTGCATCGCGAAGTCGGTTTCCTGTCCGGCGTTCCAGACGGCCAGAACGCTCGCCGTGTCGCCGAAGGAAACGTCGGCCTTGATGCCGATCTGGTCGAGGTAGTAGGTGATCGCCTCACCGAACGCCTTGTAGGCGGCGGATTCGAACAGGCTGGTCTTGAGCGTGATGTCACCCGGGCCGTATCCGGCCTCGGCCAGGAGCGCCTTGGCCTTCTCAAGGTCGAACTCACGGGGGCCGGGATTGATGTACAGCGGGCTGTCAGACGGGGTGACCGAGGTGGCCGGCTTGGCGAGCTCACCGTACATGATCTTGTCCAGCTCGACCCAGTCTACACCGACGAAGACCGCCTCGCGGACGCGCTTATCCGCCCACACGGAATTGATGTGCGCGGGCATGTAGAAGTTCGTCGTAACGCCGGTGGCGATCTGAGCGACCGCCAGGTCTGCATCCGCGCCCTCGCTCATGACTCTGGCGAACTCGGTCTTCGCGACCTTGCAGAAGTCGATATCGCCGATCTCAAGCGCCATGTAAGCCGTGGTGGTATCGGCGTACTGGGTGATCACATACTCGTCAACATAGTAATCCTCGGCGGGTCTCAGCCAGTAATCGTCTCTCAGCTTGAGCGTGATAGAATCGCCGGCCTTGTAGTCCGACACATAGTACGGGCCGCTCCCGACCGGATAATACCAGGCCTCGGGGTTGTCCCAGCCGACCTCTTTGACCCATTTCTTGCAGAACAGCTTGTTGTCGCGGCTGTAGAAGTCCTGGGATTTTGCATCCACGGCCATTACGACGGTATAGTCGTCACGGATGGTGCACTCGTCCGGACGGATCTTCATAGCCTTGATCCAGTGATCCAGTCCGTCTTCCGTGTGGCAGAGATAGGAGAACAGAAGGTCTTCGGCAGTCGCGTGTTCGCCGTTGTTGAAATAGATGTCGTCGCGCATCTTCAGGACCATGTGGTTGTCATCTTCCATATACCAGTCCGTAAGCACGTCGGGGGTCCAGTCACGCGTGACCGGGTCGCAGTAGAAGATGATGTCAAAGACAGCGTCCATTGCCGCGTAGCAGTCGGCCTGCGCGCCGGAAGTCATCAGGTCGCCGATCTCGGAAGGAATACCGATCCGGACGGAAATATATTCATTTTCCTCGACCGGAGGCGGCGTTTCCGTAGACGTGTTTCCCTGCGGAGGGGCGTCCGTCTTGGGGGTGTCAGCCTTGGGCGCGTCGGCCTTGGGCGTGTCGGCCTTGGGCGTGTCCGTCTTGGGCGCTTCCGTCTTGCTGCCGCAGGCGCAAAGCGCGAACACCATCACAAGGGCCAGAAACAGTGCGATGAACTTTTTCATGTTTTTCCTCCTCATGATTAAAATATGGTTGCTTCTTATTGCTCAGATCCGCCTGCGGCTTCGCCCGTGAGCCGACCGCAGAGGGAACATCGCCGAATGGAATTGAAATGATCCGTCTGACACCCCCAATCACCGCTGGGTGATCCGTCCGGAGGCTGCGCCGCCGGAGCGGATCACCCAGTCTGATTCAAGCGTTCCTTCAGGTTCCGGATATACTTTTCTCAACAGATTTTGTCTTGCCTGATTATTTTCCGTGCTCCGTCAGCGTGGCGCCGGTGATCTTCCGGATCACCATGCCCTCGATGTCCTCATTGCAGACCATGA
>JAEEGL014031317.1_pt1 | contig 11235 bp, 8 predicted proteins | sample 9134231 | NCBI WGS metagenome assembly JAEEGL01 (sample SAMN16246548, study PRJNA631951) | gut metagenome | biome: gut microbiome; feature: rumen; material: fiber-attached | host: Bos | place: Iran: Karaj | collected 2018-10
ACTGTCGAGCTTTATACGAAAGGCATGAAGGACGGCGACGTCGCTGGCTTGGGCAACATCAACGTGCCCTGCTCCTGGATCGGCATTGTTAAAGATGGAAAGGTGAAAGGCTCAAAAGGTGAAGAAGTTTATACTTTACGCTGCTTCGAGCAGGCCACCAACGACACCACAGACATATCTCTCACCTCTCACCTCTCACCACTCACCTCTAAACTCTTCCTCCGCATGGTGGGCGACTACGACAACGACCGTGCCCACTACGAATACTCACTTGACGGCACGCAGTATCAGCAGCTGGGTCGTGAGATGCCCTTGAGCTATCAGCTCATCTCCTTCCAGGGTTCGCGCCACGCCCTCTTTGCCTTCAACCATAAAGGCATGAAAGGTGGCTATGCCGAATTCGACAATTTCACCGTCGAGGAGCCTCTGGCAGACCGCAGCCGGAACATCCCTCTCGGTAAGACCGTCCGCCTCATCAATCTGGCTACTGGCAAGCCCGCCATCGCGACTACTCATGGACTGCTTTACGACACCGACGCCTCAGACCGTAGTCCCCAAACCCGTTTCCGTGTTATCGACAAAGGTCAGGGACAGGTCATCCTCCAATGCGAAGACGGCCGCTATGTCTTCAGTTCCGGCTTTGGTATCGCTGGTGATGTCCGCCTGACGCCAGACGAAAAGAAGGCTGAGGTCTTCATGTGGCAGGACTATCTCAATCGCGAGTTCATGCTTATGTCAATGCGCACCCATCGTTACATCGGCAAGAGTCCCACCACGGGCAGTCCCTATTCAATGGATTTCACTGGTGCTGATCCCGCCCGTCGCAACGGTTCCGTCTTCCGTTGGGAAGAGTAAAAAGCCTAATTTCGTGCCGAGACCTCCCGTTTTCTTTAGAAATACCTGTATATAAAGGGCTTTTCGCACGGGAGGTGTTGTTACATGACCTCCCATAGATCTCCCATAGACCTCCCGTCACCCCTCCCTTGGTTCTTAGATAGGGGAGTTCAGACGGGAGGTCTATGGGAGGTCTTAGGGAGGTCTCCAGAGAAGACCTCCCGTCTTGAAACACCGATAAACACAGGCGTTTCCGAAGAATACGGGAGGTCTGATGGTTTTTCTGTTGTACCCTCTTTTTTCAGCCACTCAGTAGTTCTTTTTTTCCTGTTTCTGGTACGCTGGGAGTTTACCCTATCTAAACTCGGACTTTCCTTAGGGGAAACTCCCACTTTCCTTAGGGGAAACCTCCAAATTCTCGAGAGAATTTCAGAGAAAGGTGCCACCTTTCTCATAGAAACCAGGCACCTTTCTCGGACTTTGGACTAACCTTTTTTGGCAAGACCATACTTGTTGTTCGGAGCACGAAGCCTTCATAATCGCAACACGAACCTTTCATAACGGCAACACGAAGCCTTGATGATCACAGAAACAAGGCTTTATAATCAGCGGAATGTCTAAAATTAATGAGTGAAATTCTTTCTGAAAGACATGTAAGTATCACATTTTCTTCTTACCTTTGCAACCGAAAACATCACGCAGTTTGCAGGTATCACCTGTGATGACAAAAACCTTTTGCCTAGGCAAACTCCTCGGCATGCATATGTCGACCACCTATATCTCTGGCTGTACTGACTTCCTTATTCTTTTCTTAGGGAACCGTGAGAAAATAGAGATCAATCCGGCAAATTACAAAGACATTCTCCATCATCTCCACGAAATTCGCGATGCCGCCGCCCGATGGTGGTATCTCTATGGGAAAGGGAAATAAAAAACATGCTAGTTTTTTTGTGAAATGAAAAAAAAGCGCTATCTTTGCATCGTCTTAAAAAATACATCAAACATATTTGATTGTTGATATAACCCTCGTCGTTCGTGAGAATCGCGAGGGCTATCTATAGATATGTCTAAAATCATCTCAAACTTCGATTTTATCCTTTCATCTGTTACGCATGTTTGCAAAAAAAGTTTCTTTTATCGAATTGTTATTAAAAAAAGATTTCAAATTTTGTATTCTGAGAAAAATTGTATAACTTTGCACGTTATAAAGAAACAATATGAAGACTGTCTCTGAATATTCAAAAGATAAGCGTAAGGAACTTGGGGCTTTTTATAGCCCTCAAATTCTTTCCGATTTTCTTGCTAAAAGAATATTGTCTTTATATCAAAATGGCCAAAAGAAAGTATTAAATGCATTAGATCCTGCAACAGGTGATAGTATTTTACTGTATTCATTATCAAAACAAGCATTTAATTATGGTTTAGAAATCAACATATTAGGTCTCGACATAGACTCGGATGCAGTAAAAAGATCTCAATTTTTGTTTCAGGATGTGAATATTCATAGTACATTCTTATGCACAGATGCTTTATATCCTTATAATCAAAGCTCTCCATCTGATGGCTGGGACAAGTTGAAAAGCAACTTTTTTCCAAATGGTATAGACCTAATTGTAAGTAATCCGCCATGGGGTGCTGATATCTCTAATTATTCAATGCTTGGAAAACATTTTGATACTGCATTAGGTCAGTATGATAGCTATGATTTATTCGTTGAGACAATATTGAAGAATCTCAATGAAGGAGGATGTTATGCAATTATTATCCCTGACTCTATTTATTGTAGAGAACATTATTATACAAGAAAACTTTTGCTTGATAAAACTACAATTTGTGAAATTGTTCGTTTAGGAGAAGGTTTTTTCCCTAATGTTAATTTCGCAGTATCAATAATCTTTGGAATCAATAAAAAAAGTGAAGGAAATTTAGTGGAATGTATTCATCTGTCTAATACAGATAGAAAGAATATATTAAAAGGTGAGGCAACGATGGAATCTGTATGTAAGAAATCTGCAATAAATGTTGATTCAAAGATGATGATCTCATACGACTATTCATTCATTACAGACGTGTCTGCCTTTGATCTACCTCTCATGTCTAAACTTAACTCATTCCCTAAGTTTATTGATTTTGTAACTAGCCATAGGGGGGTGGAATTATCGAAAAAGGGAGTCGTTTTAAGGTGTCCGGAATGCGGGAAGTGGTTTCCTTTACCTAGAAAAAGTGGGAAGAATACTAAATGTCCACATTGTAAGTCTGTATTTATCAATGATTCTATTTTGACAAGAGATAATATAATTTCTGAGTATAAATTGTTAAATTCTAATCTGATTGTTGTGGGTGAAGATATATCGAGATATCGGGTAAACTCACACAAATCTATCAAACTTGGATATGATGGAATCAAATATAAAGATGCATCTTTTTATGATGGCGTTAAAGTGTTAGTGAGGAAAACCGGTGTTGGTATTACTGCAGGAATAGATTATAAAAAATGTCATGCTAATCAGGTCGTCTATATAATAAAACCTAAGAAAGACTTAGATCATTCAATATCATGCGAAGTAATCCTTTCATTATTGAATTCTCGCATTATGACTTATTATATTATCAAACAATTTGGAAATACTGGGTGGAAATCAAATCCTTATCTAAGTCAAGACAATATCATGTCGTTACCTTTTCCGAAAATAGACATTAACGATAAGGAAACGGCAAAAGTATTAAGCGAAATATCTTGCTTGGTAAAAAAACTTTCGACAGCAAAGACCATAATCAAAAAATCAGACTTGGCGATAGAATGTCTTGTTGCTAAATTGTATGGAATAAGCGGTAAAGATTATCGTGTAATAATGGGAGCAATAAGAAGCGTAGAGTCTTTAATTCCTTTCAAAAGGTTGTTGAGTATTAATGAAGATGATATAACTAACAATGGGCTATAGATATATTGGATCAAAAGACAAGCTTGCAGGAACTATTATCGATGATATTCAATCGAAGTTTCCTAATGCAAATTCTGTTATAGATTTGATGGCAGGGACAGGACTCTTTTCCCTTGCGCTTAGGAAAAGAGGATATAGGGTCATTGCTTCTGATGTAATGACATATTCTTATCATCATCTTACTGTCAATTTGTTTTTAAATCAGGCACCATATTTCAAGGGGCTTCAAGACGAACTTGGAAGAGATAATAATATGTATTCAAAAGTCCTTGATCATTTAAATAAAATTCAGCCAATTAAAGGATTTTTTACGAAAGAATATTCTCCAATAGGTAATCCTGACGCAGGGTGTAAACCTAGGATGTATTTCACGGGAGAGAATGCATCAAAAATAGATGCAATTAGATCAATAATTAAAAAGTGGCATGAAACAAGAAAAATAACCGATGTTGAACATTCATTGCTATTACATGATCTAATTATGGCCGCCAATGATATAGCCAACATAGCAGGGACATATGGTCACTATTTATCCCATTTTGTACAGCGGGCAACTCAGCCGATAGTATTGCTTCCATCTGTTTTTGATGATGACAAAAATATAAACGGTCACGAAGTCAGAAAAGGATATGCAGAGGAAATTGCCATTCAACTGTATGGTGATGTATGCTACATAGACCCTCCATATATTAAGAGACAATACGCAGCAAATTATCATATCCTTGAGACATTAGCAAGAGAAGATGAGCCAGAAGCAATAGGAGAAAGCGGCCTTAGACCATGGCGAGACCAATATTCTAATTTCTGTTCAAAAATCAAGATACGTGATTCATTTAAAAAGATCATCGAATCAATAAATTGTAATGAAATTTTTGTTAGCTACAGTGAAGATGGTCTTTTGTCTCTTGAAGAAATGCTGAATTTTCTATCTTTATTTGGGGATGTAACTTATAAGGATATTGTATATAAGCGATTCAAAAGTAATAACAGTGAAAAGAGTAATGAAATAATTGAGTATTTAATATATTTACATAAGAAATGATATGAAAGCTATAAGTATTATTTACAGGTTTATGACCCAGACAGAGTTTAAGGCTATTAATAACCTTATCCAATCATCTGGAGGTGGAAGTCAAACATATATTGATTTCCCTAAAGGTAGTGTAAAAGATAGTGATTGGATTGATTTCTTGGGTAATCAAGGAGAGGAAGCCCCAAATGGATATAAATGGCATATCAATGTAAAGAGCCTTTCTCTAGGAGATGTTGAGCAAGATGTGGAGCTTTCTTGCAGGCGAGAAAATACAAATTCTTTACGTGAACAAAATAATAATAGGATTAAAATTTGGTCACCAAAGTATAGTTCTTTTCCTTCTGCATCTGATATTTATGATGAAGAAAATCCTCTCTGTATTTATCTACTAAAAGATACTGAAGGAGAAATATGGGCAGGATGGTTTTATCCTAATACCTGCAATAACGTATGGTTTATGAATATTGAGCTTGCTTCGATTTTCTTTAATAAAGGGAAAGGTGCTGCAGGATACATAAAATTTAAAGATCCTATTCATTTTGATGAAAACAATTATAATTGGCCATTTTATAAGTCTTTCACTAACAATAATGCGACCTCTTCAGAAGAGATAAAGGAAGATGATCAAATATTAAATGCTCTTCGCACGAAACCCTTCCTCCTTCTTGCCGGTATTAGTGGAACTGGTAAATCTAGGAAGGTACAGGAACTTGCATACCTTACATGTAAGCGCGACGGTATCCATGATGCAGATCCCACAGCTCCAGGCAACTATTTACTGATACCAGTTAAGCCTAATTGGCATGACAGTACCGAGTTGTTAGGTTACTACAGTTCACTAACTGGGAAATATGTACTGACAGATTTCATCCGATTTGTCTGGAAAGCTTGGACCAATAAAAAGGTTCCGTACTTCTTGTGCTTAGATGAAATGAATCTTGCTCCTGTCGAACAATATTTTGCAGAATACCTCAGTATCCTGGAAACGAGAAAGCTTATAAAAAATGAGGCATCAGGAGAATGGGAAATACAGAGCGCAGAACTGTTGTCGAAGAAGATCTTTGAAGGTATTGATGCCTATGCAAAAATAAGCATTAATAACAAAGATGATGATGGTGTAAGAGTAAAAGAAGAACCAATATACAAAGGGGAGGATATTCAGATCATTAACTTCTTGAAGGAAAACGGATTGCGTTTACCAGAGAACCTCTTTGTTATTGGTACTGTAAACATGGATGATACAACTCATCAGTTTTCACGCAAAGTTATTGACCGGGCATTTACAATAGAAATGAATGGAGATGAACTAAGTAAAATGTTTGATGCAAGAGATAGCCTTACTTATCAGACTCATCCTAAAGAATTAGATGAAATAAAGCCTTTATTCATAAAAGCAAAAGAAGTTTTGGATTTTTATCCGAACGATGCTATTATTATAAAGGAAGAAGTTCCTAAGATGCTGAATAAGATCAATGGCGAAGGTATATTAAAAGACACACCTTTCCGAGTTAGCTATCGTGTGCAAAATGAGCTTATCTTATATTATGCAGCCATAAGACCTCATGGCGAACTAAATGAGGACCAGATTATTCCTTATCTCCAAGAGTCCTTTATGGCTGTTTTGCTTGAGAAAGTTTTACCAAGAGTCGAAGGTGATGAAAAGGCTTTGAGATGCAAGGAGGATGGCTATTCCGAAATCCTTAATAACCTCAAGAAATATATATGTGAATTAAATCCTGACGAGGCTGTCCGTAGTGAAATATGTAAAACCCTCATTGCAAAGCTCAATGAAATGAATGAGAGAGTGAAGAACAGCTACTTTACCAGTTTCTTCTCATAACAACGAATGGAGGTTTTCAGATACAAGGTTGATGGGGCTTATGAGGTGCAGGCCAGCACAAACGGCATATTGTCGTCTTGGCGTAAGTTTTGTGCCCGTATTCCCAATCATGATACTTACTGCGCATATCAGATGGACGGAAATGGTGTACTCGGTCTATATGAATGCACCAGCTCTACCATTAAGATTGTAGATAATTCCTCATGGGACGCTCTTCCACCTGTATTCTATGAAACCAATAGTTATTCTTTCACCATCTTCTTTGAAAATCTCCAGGCAGGAACTACACCACGGATAATCCATCCGGATAAGCGCGTCAGTGAGATGTTTAACGTTCAGCAGATAGGTAATAAGGCTTTCTTGAATGGGGCCATAGACTTCATGAACCAGCCTGGGCGATTTACCTTCAAGTTTGCTTATACTCCTGCCAGTGGAAAAGAACAAATTGCAGAAATCAGTTTTGATGTAGTATCTCCAAAGTTAGATATAAAGAATGACCTTAATGTCATCATCCAGCAGATACGAGCAGAATATGATGACATAGTGTTCCGATATCTGACACTTACAACGCAACAATTTGAAGAAGGGCGTGAAGCTAACAACTATATCATTTGGTTGGCAGTATTCAAAGATATTATTGACGGGTATCTCAACTCTGTCAGATATATTCTTCATCGGCCTCATTTTCGCAATCATCATCATGTGGAATATCTTAAGGCAGAGCGTATCAAGAAGTGGAATCCTCAATTGACGGAACGATTTGCTAATGACTGGCATGAGGATCGGGAAAGGGCTTTGAATAATTTGTATCGTGTGGAACGTCAAGAAACCACGGAAGATACAAGGGAGAACCGTTTTGTCAAGTATACCATTGATCGAATTGGTGACAGACTGAAGAAGGTTATTCAGATTATAAAGGAATACAGCAATGACAGGGTCTCTGATGAAGAAATAAAGGGACTTGATATCTATATCCGTCAATTGGACAAGATGAAAAGAGCAGCTCTTTTTAAAAATGTTGGGCGATTCGATGGTTTCAGGCAGGAAAGTATTGTGATGCAGCAACGCACGGGATACTCTCAGGTATATAGATATTGGCTCATGCTTCAAAATGGTCTGAATCTAATAGATGGAAAGACCTCGGTTGGTGTGCTCCCTATATGGCAGCTATATGAAGTTTGGTGCTTCTTGAAGATGAAAAGGCTTGTTTGCCAAATACTCAAACTAAATCCTCATAACCCGGCAGACATACCCTACATCCACGAAAACAAGACAACAATGTTGAATCCATTTTTGGATAGTGAGATGGAGGATACTGTCATGTATGAAGACAGGGATACTGGAGATATCATAGAGTTAGGATACCAATACAAGTATTCAAGATGGAAGAGTGGAGAAAGGGAAGGCGTCCATTCATATACAGCAGTTCAAAAACCAGACATTGTGCTTAATGTCAAGAAGAAGGATAAGGACATGACGATGACCTACCTTTTTGATGCGAAGTACCGTTTGAAATTAGAAAATGAAAGCAGCGAAGAATTAAGCTTAACAGACCTCCCAGAAGAAGATACTCTTAACCAAATGCATCGATACAGGGATGCCATCTATTACGGTTACAGGTCACATGGTAATCTGTCTAAAGAAGTTATTGGCGGTTATATTCTTTTCCCTGGAAGAATGAATGAGGATGAGGAACTTGAGAAAATTGGTAATAAGAAATACGACAAATTACCTTATTTCTTGAAATCTATCCATCAAGTGAACATCGGTGCTTATCCTTTATTGCCAAATGAAGAAAGCGGACTATTGCTATATAATCGACTCTATGAAATAATAAAGGGCCAGTCGATAATTGAACAATTGCGAGATAGTGTTCCACAGAGAGGCATGTACTATCAGGATGGTTCTCCAATATATCTGCTGATGATGGCTAATAATATGTATAATTTCATGCATATTGATGACATCAAAAATGGTAATCCGTTTATATTCCGTACTAGAATTAAAGAAATAAATGATAATGTTGATTTAGGAAGAGTCAAATTTATAGCTCTTACTCTTAATGAAAAGTTCTCCGGTTATTATGAAGTGAAGTCATTCAATTTTGTGAACTCAGATCCAACTTTAATTGAGTTTAACCTCTATAATTATAAAGCGCTAAGTTTTGATGTCGATACAAAACATATAGAACATATTGCGTTATCATTGACAAGGGAAGAGTTTACGGCATATTGTAATGATCACAAAAATATTGAAAGATAAATTGACGGGAAGATAAAGAACTAAAACCATGTCCACCCGAAGAAAGGCCGCAATATATACAGCTGTTATAATTCTAATGCTTCTTTCTATATGGGCATTGGGGATTCTCGGGCCGATTTTGGTTTCGCTTGTCTTAGAAGGAATAGCATGGTGGTTGAAGAAAAGAGAAAACAAGATAAAAACAAAATTTGAATCGAAATAATTGTGTAAATTTGCAAACGAAATATGACGAAAGAAGAGGTTGAAATAAAGAAAGGGTTGGCAACGACGGATGTTACAACAAATGCTGTGCAGGTGATAAAGGCTGCCATATTGCAGAGCCAGCAGAGGGCGCTGAAGGCAATCAACCAAGAGCAACTTGCCCTCTATTATGGCATTGGCCGTTACGTTTCGGCCAATACCAGAAAGAAAAACTGGGGTAAGGGTGCCTTGGCTGCCATCAGTGAACAGTTGAGGAAAGAACTGCCTGGGTTGAAAGGATTTTCAGAACGTAATTTGAAGAATATGCGGACATTCTTTGAAGAATGGAGATTGCTCGATAGCTACAATTCGGCAGTTCAAACTGCCGAATTTACAGAAATTAACAACAAATCGTCAGTCCGTACTGACGAAATGGTGCTGAATTCGGCAGTTCAAACTGCCGAATTACAATCGGAGGACGAGATTCGCCAGTTGCAACTGACGAATTTACCGGATTTTCCTGTAGTGGCATTCCTTAGCATCAGTTTTACCCACCATACAGCCATCCTTTCACAAGTGAAATCCTATGAAGAGAGGAAGTTCTATATCCAATTTGCTTCTGACTACAAGGTTAAGAGGGAGGATCTGGAACAAATGATGAAGGATGACCTATATTATCATCAAGGACAATTACCCAACAATTTCAAGAAAACTATTCCAGACCAGTTGCAGGCTTATCGCACCATTATGATGTTCAAGGACGAGTATCTGCTGGACTATATCAACACGGAAGAGTTGTTTGTGCGAGATAAGGACAAGGACGAGAAACTGATAGAGCAGGGCATCATCAATAATGTGAAGAACTTCATCATGACATTTGGTAAGGACTTCACGTTCGTTGGCAACCAATATCATCTTGAGAAGTTCGGGGAGGAACAGTTTCCTGATTTGCTATTCTTCAATAGGGAGTTGTCTGCCCTTGTCTGTGTGGAACTCAAAGACGGCCCATTCAAGACTGCTTATTTGGGACAGTTGGCTGGTTATCTAAGGATACTAGATGATGAGGTTCGCAAGCCCAATGAGAATCCCTCTATAGGCATTGTGCTCTGCAAAAGTGCCAACAAGAAATTCGTGGAGTATGTTATCCAGGATTATGATCGCCCGATGGGTGTAGCCACGTATAAGACTTCTGCAGACATGGATGAACGGCTGAAGAAATTATTGCCATCTGTGGAAGAATTGGAGAAACTCTTATAAGATCATTCCTCACCTGAAATACGCCGATAAACTTTAGACATATTAGCATTACAGAATGAATTATGGATAGCTTTGTTGATGCATTATTAAGCGGCAAAACCGACAGGATACCTGACGAATACGACTGGTTTGCTCCGCTTATTGGAGACTGGGACTGCGACTATTACGATGAGCCCGAAGAGGGCCGCAATAGGCACGTCAAGGGGGAATGGCTCTTCCGAAGGATTCTGGAGGGCACAGGCGTACAGGACATATTTATTTTCCCGTCTCGAGCTACGAAGGAGACTGAGCCGCAACCCGATGGTGAATATGGCTCGTCGTTCAGGATGTTCAACAAGGTTGAGCGGTGTTACGACGTTGTTTATACCTGCGACCACGCGATGAAAAGGCTCTGCTTCACCAAACAGGGCGACAAACTCGTTGGCAAAGTGCTGTCTGAGGAAAATGCTTTCTGGATTTTCTCCGACATCACTGCAGACAGCTTCCATTGGGAGAACGTGAGGATGAAGGACAACGGGGAGCGATTTTTAGTGTGCGAAATATTCGGGAAGAGGATAAGGTAGCAGCGCATTATGATTGTAAGTATCATTTTAGCAATTTTACTGATGATGAATTCGTGTAACGGACAGACAAGGGAACCCGTCGTGAGGCCTGCCACCCAGGCGAACAGGTTCTACGAGGGCAATGCCCAGAGGCTTAGTCAGGAGGTGGACAGTTTTCTGGCACTTCACAGAGGGAGTGCGGACAGTCGTCGTGTGGCAGCACTCATCGTGCCACATGCAGGTTACTATTATTCGGGCAATGTGGCGGCATCGGCCTATATGGCGCTCAATCCGAAGCAGCCATATAAGCGGATATTTCTGCTTGGCCCCAGTCACCACGAATGG
>JAEEGL015490271.1_pt1 | contig 11235 bp, 15 predicted proteins | sample 9134231 | NCBI WGS metagenome assembly JAEEGL01 (sample SAMN16246548, study PRJNA631951) | gut metagenome | biome: gut microbiome; feature: rumen; material: fiber-attached | host: Bos | place: Iran: Karaj | collected 2018-10
AAGACACGCGCATCTCTGCACTGGGCTTAGTCGCCCTTGCTGAAGATCGCCTAGACATAGACTTTGAGATCAAGCAGGCCATGGCCAAGCAAGGCATGTGCATAGTCGTGATGGCCCAAGACGCAACGTACCAAGGATGGACAGGCACTTCACAGGTCTGGACATTCGAGAGCATTGTCGTCTAGGTCGTTGAAGCCCCACCCGTCTGGCGCGCCTAGCTGAAGAAGCTCGGGAAGCAAGATGGTGTGGCGAGCGACGTGCTCATGTGGATTGCGGAGATCTTAGGAGGACCTCAGCAGACCACCTTTGGCAAGCTCACCCCAAAGCGAATCTAGCTTGGAGCTGACGGCACAGTGCTAGTCGGCAAAGCAGTGCTTGCTGGAACTTTCTACCAAGAGCTCAGTGGAGAAGCTGAGGGGCAGTCATCTAAAACAGCAGGATATAGCCATGATAAACATTGAATCTGCAAAGTCCTACTGCTATGAAGACCTCTGCTTGATAGAAAACTATCAAGAAGCCATTGCTGACAAGAAACATACATGGGTGTGCCATCACAGACTTGGGGCAATGATGAACTGTGGAAAAGATGAGCTTGTGGCTAAAGAATGCTATTATGACAGACCGGCACATGAGCTGATGTTTGTCACAAGAAGCGAGCACAACAGAATACACAATGAAAACAGGCCATCGTGGTCATCTTCTCACAGACGGGCAATGCCTGAAGAAATGAAGCAGCGCATAAGCAAAAGACTGCTAGGCAGGCATTTCAGCCAAGAAACACACGAAAAAAAGAAAAAAGCTATGTCTGGCTTGCTGTTTTGGAACAATGGCAAAGAGCAGACAAGATCTCGGGCATGTCCAGGTGAAGGATGGGCACGAGGAAGACTAAGAGGAATCATTCACTTCACTAAACAGAAGAAACAAAAAATCATAAACAGAGGAAACAAAAAATCATGAGTACTTTCATTGAATCGGTTCCTTCACTCAGCACCGGTGGAACACTTCCTTCCACAGCAGGCACATTGATCCGCTCTGCCGAGTGGGGCATAGACAACGTCCTCTCAAACTGCATCATCCAGTCCGAGGAGATCACCGAGACTAGGATGACAGATCCAACACAAGACCAGAAAGGAGCCGTGGTCAGTGAGCTTGACTATGACGTCCGCTGGGATCTGTCTCTGACTCTCATTGGCGACTCTGAGAAGCTTCCAGTCACTGGAGACTCTACAAGCATCTCAGTCGGCGACACGACTTTCAGCTATGGTGGACACAAGTGGAAAGTAGCCTCTTGCACATACACCGGCCAGTACAACAACAAGAAGACATACAGCGTCACCGCGTACAGATACTGGAACTTCCCTGCACAAGGAGGCCAGTGATCTGGTGAGGAGGGCTGTTCATGTCTGAGAATCCAAAAGCAGCTCTAGATGCTATTCTAGACGAAGACGTAGAAGTCGCTGGCCTCAAGATCCGCAAGCTCACAGCCGCAAGATATGCGCTCCTTGAGCTTGTGGACAGCCCTTTCACCGACTTCTCAAAGCAGTTCACTGTATCATCCCTTGTCCCTTCACTGTACATCTGCACGGCTGAGACTTCTCAGCTCAAAGGCTGGACATCAAAGAACATTGAAGGCCTGGTGGAGAAGTCTATGGAGTGGGCCGACACAGTCGACCTCTCAGAGATTGGACCAGCGGTAGACCACATCTTGGAGCAGCTGAAAGAGATCTTGAAGATCGCTCCTGGGACTGGGAGTGCAGAAGACGGCCAAAAAAAAACCGATGCCGCAATGACAACGGATTCCTAGCAGCAGTCATCTACACAGCTGTGAAGACCTTAGGCATGGATGCCGGCGACGCGGTCTGGAACCAGTCGCTCAAGCTCATCTTGCTCTTAGCTAGGCAGCAAGTCTTCATGGAGGCTAAGAATCCAGGCATGCAGCTCTCTCTCATTGAGAAGATAGACAGAGGAGAAATCTGATGGCAGACACACACGAGATAGTGCTCAAGACGAAGCTAGACACTTCTGGCATCTAGGGCGAGATAGACCGCTTGAACTCTGCTAGGAAGAGCGGTAGAGGAGGAGACTAGCAAGCTTCTTCTGCGCAGAAGACTGCCAATGTCTTAGGAAGACTCGAGCAGACGCTGTCAAAGCTGAACCAGACGCTTGGCCGCTTCGCCTAGAGCTTGAAGTCTGGAGCAGCTGGTTCGCAAGTACCAGCCGGCCGTGTCATGCGGCCTCCAGCTGCTGGTCTAGGCGCTGTTCCTATATCTGCTCTGTCTAACCGCCAGTTCAAGCGGCTCATGAAAGAACTCCCAAAGATAAATCCAGCGCTGACAGAGAAATTGATAGCCGAGGCGGGACTGACACCAAGAGAGTTGGAAATCTTGAAATACAGATATGACTGGCCAGATGGTGGAAGTGGTGGAGGAGCTAGCCCTTCTTCGCCACGAGCACCACGGCCAGCTCCGCGGACCAGATGGGAGCGCTTCTTCTCAAACACAGGAACAGCAGACTATCCTCCAGGAGGAACCGTCTAGCCTGAAGACAGCGATCCATATCGTAAGACTGCGAGGAAGATGACCTTCAGATCCACACTCCGCCACTGGGGCATAGGATCGATGGTCCATCTGGGATCTCAGGTGCTTGGGAATGCTTCGCAGCTGGCTGATGAAGGATCTGGCGCAAGAATCTGGGGCCAGGCTGGAGCAAGCATCATAGGCGCAACTGGCGCTGGTGCCATGACTGGTGCTGTGTTTGGACCGATTGGAGCTGGTGTTGGCGCTGCGCTGATGGGTCTGACGACCGCCGCGGTTGAAGTCACTAGCGCTTTTAAGGAGCTGAGCAAAGAAGCCAAGAATCGTGGAGAATTCAGACGGTCAACACTGTTCTCTTCTTCAAGACGTCTTGACATCATCAATGCCAAGACAGCTGATGTTGGCACGCTTGACAGAGAAGTCGAGAAGCTCAAAGACTTGGAGAATCAGCAGAAGAGACTGCTGCAAAAGGCTTATTTTGCTTCTGGCGGACCGCTCAGGAATGCTGAAGACGCCAAGAGCTTGAAGTCGACCTTAGACGACTTGAAGAAGGCGGACGAAGACCTCAATGCTCAGCAGAAGGTGGTAGATCTCCTCAAAGAGCGCAAGAATGCCATAGATGACATCACAGAAGCTTGGCATCGGGCATCTCAGGCCAACATGAAGGCCTATCGTGAGGAGAAGAAGCAGTTTGAAGAGAGGCAGTACAGGCAGCAGCAAGCCTGGCATGAGGCATCTCAAGACAACATCAGAGCCTACCGAGATGAAGAGAAGCGCTACAGAGAGAGGATGGATTCTGGACGCAGGCATGCTAGCAGCAGTCTCTAGCAGCTAGACTTCCGCCAGCAGCAGCAGCAGATCGAGCTTGGCATGTGGAGAGGAGGCTCTGCCGCTGAGCAGTTTGAGGCTGCAAAGTGGTACAGGCTCTAGATCAACGGCCTGGCTGAGGAAGCTCTGAAGACAGACAATCCTGAGACTCTCCAAGATCTCAACTAGCACATTGGAGAGCTTGAGAAGCTCTTTGACCAGTCTCTGACTCTTGGACAGATGCTCAAGAACTTAGGCAGTCCACTCCAGCGGACCACACTTGGATCGCTCACCTCCCTGGCTTCACGAGGAGGCTGGATGGGTGAGCAGAACCAGATGACTTCATGGATGAAGACCCTTGACACAATGGCAGACACTTTGAAAGACATAGAGAGAAACACACAGGAGAAAGAGAGGAGCGTTTGGCAGTGAAGAGCCCATCATACTATGGACCAGCGCCGACCACAGCGGTCTCAGCGGACTACTAGACAGCTGGATCGCTGAACTGCGCTGTCTAGCTTGACTCTAGGCTGGTGCTTCGCAGCACCGGACCTCAGCTAGAGGAGAAGTACAAGACAAAGACAAGAGCATGCATGACCACGGCTGGAAGAGGATTCAGCGTCTTTGGCGCTAAGTTCTTGCCGGATCATGAGAGGCCGACTCTGAACTCGAACTTCGTCTCAAGATTCCCAGCCCCAACACTTGACGGCAATGCCAAGTGGATCATCATCGATGTCAGCATCTAGCAGCAAGAGCCAGGAGACCACTCGATCTTCACCGTCAGATACAAGGCATCTGACTCAACCTCAGGAGCCACAGCAGGTGGAGGATTTGCAAGCCAAGACAATGACCACTGGGACCTTGAGTGGAAGCCTCTAGACATGTCGGTTCTCGCATACTGCAAGAATGAGAACAAGCCTCCAACTTGGGTGAGGTTCCTCCCTAACGTCAACGAAGACATCTTGAAGCCGGCTGACCAGCCAGGAGTTCATGCTCAAGCCCACTACATCAAAGAGTGCGCTTCAGGAAGCAGGTTCAACTCAAAGTGGGGGCAGCTTGGCATGTACGAGTGGGTCAGGAACCAGTCAATCTACACTCTCAATGCAGCTGAGAAGAAGATCTTCAACTACTACATCAACGGATACAACCCAGTCATCCACACTCCAGTGCTCACACACACTTTCACAACAGACTATCTCTTGAGTGGAGACGCTCCAATCTGGACTGGCAGCGATAAGCCAGACAAGATGGTCAAGCACATGCCATACGAGCACAGTGTTGGCAAGATAGACGAGGTTGTCATTGGTGGAAGCTCTGGAGTCTCGCTCTCTCAGACAACATGCCCATATGAGTTTGATGACACCTGGGAGTGGCTGAAGACTGGCTAGATGATTCATGAGATCCACAGTGAAGGAAAGACGACCTACACATGCACTGAAGAGCTGACTGGCGCTAAGAGATGGTCTGGTGACTTCTACAAGAATGGCACCTGGTCTATAAATGGCGAAGTCCCACAGAATCCATGGGAGATAGGACAAGTATGATTCCGAATGTAGAGCCAGGCTAGCTTGTTCAAGCTTCTCACATGAACTAGATTGTTGACGCGGTCAACAATCTTGCCTAGCCTCTTGGTCTTGAGTGGGAAGGCGCATGGTGCGAGTACTTTGAAGGTCAGAACCTTCCATGGCATGTCGATGAGAACACTCTCTGCATCTACCGTCCAACATGCTTGGTAGAAGGGCAGGAGCGCTTAGCCTCTCAATACACTGGACCTTCATGCAGCGGGCCTTTCTACGCTGCTTGGAATGACGTCTCTTCAACTCTGTCTGTCATGGATGGAGAGATGAAGTCACACTATGAGCAGCTAGAGTCATCACAGCCGGTGAGGCACTGGCACTTCACACATGTGTTTGACCTCTATCCTGTGTCAGTGGAGATCTCTGGCGAGACGCAAGTTGGACCACCATGCAGAGCAGCTCACTTCTCACTCTGCCCGATCTTTGGACTAGGAGAAGGCGGCCAGCAGGTCTTTCTTGACATGAAGAGCTTGAACTGGAAGAAGATCTCTGCTGAGATAGAGGTGGATGGACAGGTGTCCACCATCTTGAGCACGACTCCTTCAGCGCAGATCTGGGACTGGTCTCTTCTAGAAGAAGGCGACACAGCTGACGCAGCTTCTCTGACAGCTGACCCAGGATGGCTTCTCCCAATAAGGCCACCAGACGGCGAGCCGCATCTCAAGTATGTTGATCTCTCAACACTCAGAGAAGCTATCAGTGCTGCCAGCGCTGGATGCTCATGTGAGATGAGCGCAATAGTCACAGCTGAGACATACGATGACGCTGCATATCGGACCAATGCAAAGATTGCGCAGTTCAAAGACTGCAATGGGAACACCACAGACATATATGCTCCAGACTCGGCGCGCTTCCAAGGGAATGTCGGTGCCAAGACAAAGACCTCTTGGAGCAAGAGCTTCCAGTTTGAGACGATGACATCATCAAATGTCCAAGTGATATGCTAGGGAAGCACAATATAGATAGGTTGCTACTATGTGTGAGGTGAACTATGGCAATTGTAGCAGCAAGAAACGCAAACAACCCAAGCTACACAAACAGCAGTCTGAAATACAACTACTCTTTTGTCCAGCCACCGCCAGCATGGTCAGCCCAAGCTCCAGGCGGCATAGTCTGTGATGAAAAAATCATGCCAAACAGAGACATTGACGATGCTGCAAATGGCACGGACACATGGAAGATTCTGCGTGGCGTGGACTTGTACTTCGCCGCTGAAGGAGCATTGGAGCGCTATTACGCTGGAAACTAGTTCTAGCTAGTTGGCATATGGCCTAGAAATTCTTATTCATTCGTCCGCAGTCGCGGCATAATAGAGTCTCAGCTTTGGCAGTACACACAAGGGAATGACCCAAACGGAGCTAAGACTGGCCTTGCAAACTGCTACAAAGACTTGTGGCTGTCTGGGGTATCTACGGCAAGCGACTTGCAGACATCTTACTCCACTTGGGCAGATGGCACGCCAATAGACGGCAGCAATCCGCCTAGCTCATCTGGCACAAGGCAAGGCTGGGAATATTTTCTAGACTTTGCCATTGGGAAATATGAGCTTAGTGACATGGCATCTAGACATGGCGACTTCGCATCTGGAATGCCGTTAGTCGCTGACAATGTTCGCAGAGTGTATTGGGACATGAAGCGGCTGCAATGGTACATGCCAAACACAGGAACTGGAACTTCATGGAATGTAAGCCATGCTTCTACAACGGCTTGGTCACGCAGCAGCTGGTCGCATCTTGAAGGCTACACGCCGCTTGAGCCGTTGACAGGCACAAGCGAGATATGGCATGAAGAGAGACACGTGTTTGACTATGGCACTTCAGACTAGAGAGGTGGCTATTGGGGATTCTACACAAACGCTGGAACATACACAGCTCCACGGACAGGGCTGCTGGACTCAAGCGGCACATGCACATCATTTCTTGGTTCAGAGCAAGCGTGCTATCTTGCACTGCATTTGACCACAGGCGGCGATGACATGTCTCCAAGAGACATATACGAGTTCTGGAAAGTTCCGTATTCTGTGAACCAACATGGACAAGTGCAGATAGCAGCTAGCCAAGCCAGCAATGCAGCTTATCAGATGGTGCAGAAATGGAATGCTGGAGTTCCAAGACAGATGGGAGCTGCTTACAGATGGACATTTGTGTACATAGACCACATCTCGACAGTGTGCAAAGTGTCTGACAGAACAGATGTAAGTCAGCTTGCTTGGAACTGGCAGCCGTGAACATGACTAGTGGACTCAAGATCAACGGTATGTAGCTATAAGCAGGAGACCTCTAATGAAGAACCCATGGGTGCATCTCACAATTTCAGATCTGCGCAAGATCCTCTCAGAAGATGAAGTAGAGAAGCTTGACACACTCTCACTTCAAGAAGGAACCACAGCTGGAGCGATCAACCAGGTCATCGACTTGATATCCGACACTTGGCGTGGAGCTTTTGCTTCTAGAGGCTACTACGTCGACATCCGTCCACACTACACAGATCCATCTTACTCTTGGTACATCCTTGTGATGGCAAGAGCCGCTGTCTGGTCACGCTTCCCAAACTCTTTCTAGATAGCAATTGACAAGAACCGCGAAGGTGAAGAAGAGCTGGCAAGGAAGATGCTGGCCAGCCCGACAATAGCTACTTCTGAGCCGGACTACAGTGATGATCCAGCTCTCAGCAGTGTGACACCAGACTAGTCAGGAGAGGCTGACATCTACGTCCCATACATGAGAATCTTGAGAGATGTTGGACTTCCACCATGCAAGAAGAAAGATCTTGACACCTCTCTGAAGGACATCATGGACCAGGAATATCCACTGCCAGCGCTGCAGTGACAATGAAGAACGAGGACCACAAATGGCAACAATATATCAAGCTCTCACAGATGCTACCAGACAGCTGAGCGCTGCTGAAGAAGTCTTTGACTAGATCGGTGACGCTATGATCTCCACAGCTATGATCACTGAGCCGATCCTTCCAAGGCAGATGCCAGCAGCTATCTTAGCTGGTGGTGGAGTGAGTCCACAGGTGCTCAGCAACTACTACACGCGGTCAGAGACATCATCATCAACCGAGCTGAGCACAGCCTTTGAGACGCTCTCTGCCGCCACGGATGACTTAGTCAGCAGCAAGTATGTGGAGGCCACGGACTATGCCAGGAGCATAGTCGACGACCTCAGCGGCGTGACAGAAGCACAGCTGTCTGTGAAGCGCGACTGGGACGACTTGACCTACTGGTCGTGGAAGCCTGGCGACAGCAACGGCATCAATGGGTTCGTGCTCTACAATGGAGAGCAAGAAGTGGACATGCTCACGTTCGAGCATGGAGAGCTTGGGCAGGACAGCATATGGAGAGACCCAGAGAGCAGTGAGTGCCAGGTGAGGACCACTGACTTTGTCACATTCAGGCTGACGGACTCCACCGGGCAGCAGACTTGGTTCCAGTTCCAGCCATCAGGCAAGGACCCACATGAAGAGTGGGACGTGGCACAGTACATTCCAGACCCAGCGCCAGGCGAGGACGTGCTGCTGAAGATAGACATAGCACAGACAAACCTAGCCACAGTCGAGGACATAGCCGTGATGGTTGGCATAGCACTGAACTAGATTGACTACTGAGGAGATTGGAAAGATGGCTGAAGACACTACACTTGTTGGAACGTTCGAGGACATAGCGGACGCCATACGAGAGAAGGGCATAAGTGGCACGATGAAGGCCACAGAGATGCCAGGCAAGATACGGCAGATAGTTCAGATAGACCCTGAGGACTACTACACACGTAGCGAAACAAGCTCTGCATCTGAGCTGAGTGCTGCTTTTGAGACGGTCTCTGCCAGCCTGGGGAATGTCTATCCCAAAGCGGAAACATCAAGCTCATCTGAACTCTAGGTTGCTTTCTCAAATATTTCAGCAGAGATCGATCCAGCGCTGAGAACGGACGTTGACAACAAAGTGCTCATCGATGGACTTTCCGCTTCATCCTTGAAGATCAACATCATGGCGCTGAGTGCTTACCAGGAAATCTCTGGCACAGCAGCTTTTGATCCAACAGCCTTCTACTGCATCTCAGATGACAATGCTGGTGGAGGTGGAGGCGGCGGTGTTGATCCGCAAGTGCTCAGTGGGTATTATCGGAAAGATGAAACGTCATCAGCAGTAGAGCTTGAGAACACTTTTGCTGACTGCGCTACCTTGACACAGCTCTCATCAAAAGTGCTCGTGAATGAGGTCTCTGCAGATTTGAAGATCAAGGTAATCAGCAAGGCCGATTATGACGTTTTGTCAGCCGGTGGAACAGTAGACCCAGAGGTGTTTTACTGCATCTCAGATTGGCAGCCGGTCGATGTAAATGACTATTACACAAAAGTGGAAATAGACTCTATGATTGGGAATATAAACGACGTCTTAGAGGAGTTGAACTGATATGGCATCAATCGCAGAGAATCTTAACATTCTGAGTGCCAGCTTAGATGCTGCTTATGCAACGATAAGTGCTCTTGGTGGAGAAATCCCTCAGGAGAGACGTGCAGGAAATCTGTCATCATCAATAGCTGGAATTCCTCATGGAATGTGTGGAATCACAGTCCCACGCTTGAAGGATGCACATGATCTTGGCGGCATGCTGTCAGGAAATGAGATGGTGTCGTCAATATCTTTCCCACAGCTGTCATCATGCGAGAGATTGACGTTTGAGGAGGCTTTCAAAAATTGCACTAATCTCAAAGAGGTGAATCTTCCAAATCTCATCAGCACCAATGGTGATGTGTTTAAGAATTCGTTTGTCGGTAGTGGCATCGAAAAGATCGATCTTCCAGCACTGACAACTGGTCGAGTCGGGTTCTACACTGGCTGCACAAATGCCACACAGCTGAAGTCTTTCAGCCTCTCTGCTCTTCCAGAAGTCGCATCAGATGGCTACCAATTTCATGAAGCACTCAAGGGGTGCTCAGCTCTGACTGCAGTCAACTTCCACAGCCTGACAACAGACAACGGATTGCGGAATTCCTTCTTCAGCATGGCATCTAATGACGGAAGCTTGATCAGTGCAGACTTCTCCTCACTTCAGCAAGCAACTGGCAGAGAGTCCTTCTCGTATGTCTTCTCAAGCACCGGCCTTGTGTCTGCTGAGTTCCCATCTCTTGTCTAGGTTGGAGGCCAAGAGACTTTTCGTGGTGCGCTAGGCTGGTGCGCCGAGCTGACAAGTGCATCATTCCCAGAGCTGACTTCAGTGTCAAATGCTAATGCTGGAATGCAGACTGTCATGAAAGAGTGTCCAAAGCTGCTCAGCGTCTACCTTCCCAAGCTTGAGATGCTTCTCCCGACACAAGCAATGTACATGGGATTCCAAGACTGCACATCTCTTCCGAGCATTGAGTTTCCAGCACTTCGGGCTGTTGGCGGCCAAGCACTGAGAGAGGCCTTCTCTGGCTGCTCAAGTCTGACATCCGCCAGCTTTCCAAATCTGCTCTCTGTCAACCAGACCGGACTCAAGCAGGCGTTTGAGAACTGTGACCTTCAAGAGTTCAGCCTGCCATCTCTCACAGCATGCTAGAACTATGCATTTGAGAAAGCATTCTACTCCAACCAGGCGCTGACTTCTGTGAGCATGCCAAATCTGACAAACATTGGCACCTGGGCTTTCTTAAATGGCTTTGGCTCATGCATCAGCTTGCTCTCAATAGAGATTGGCACAAGTGGCAGCTTGAACATCCCATCAGGCATGATGGCAAACTCTCAGGCGGATATTCCAGCCACGAAGCTGGTCTTGAAGCTCGGAGATGTTGGGACAGTTGATACGTACGCCTTCCAGAACAACACTGCGATAGGTGTCATCGACTTCACTTTGAACACCTCTGTCCCTACGCTCAACAATGTCAACGCTTTCACCGGTGTCTCTGCTCTCACATGTGTGATTCCCGACGCCCTTGATGGCACATGGCAATCATCTGGAAACTGGCCAACATTGCTCGCTGACAACCCGGAAGTGACGGTCATCGCTGAGAGCTAGTACGGTGGCTGAGATGAAAGGAGAGTGAGATGGCGACCCTTCGATACAACGGAAAGTTCATCAACCTGAGCATGATCGGGACTAGCAGTCCTGGCCCTAGTCCTGTCCCAATCACGTACTACAATGAGGAGCCAACTCTTGTTGAGTATGCAGACTCCACTTCTGCTTCTCTGGACAGTGTTGGAGAAGCTTCTAGAAGCAACCTCACTGGCTGGGCCAATGTGAAGCGGGTCCTCTTTGGAAACACCGTGACATCGATAGCTGCAAATCTCTTCCGAAGCTCCACTAGCCTCAAATATGCATACACCGGGCGGA
>JAEEGL016673367.1_pt1 | contig 11235 bp, 10 predicted proteins | sample 9134231 | NCBI WGS metagenome assembly JAEEGL01 (sample SAMN16246548, study PRJNA631951) | gut metagenome | biome: gut microbiome; feature: rumen; material: fiber-attached | host: Bos | place: Iran: Karaj | collected 2018-10
ACAAGATTGACAGCAACGAGCGTATCGAGTTTCTGGGGGATGCCGTGCTTGAGCTTGTTTCAAGCGAACACCTCTATAAGCTTTTCCCGGAGAAAAACGAGGGCGAACTCACCAAGCTCCGGGCCAGCCTTGTATGCGAGCCGAGCCTTGCCGCATCCGCAAGGGAGATAGACCTTCCGGACTACATAAATCTCGGTGTGGGCGAAAACAAGACGGGCGGCAGGAACCGCGATTCCATCGTTTCCGATGCCTTTGAATGCGTTATTGGTGCCATTTACCTTGACAGTGGTCTTGAAGAGGCAAGGAAGTTCATTGAACGCTTTGTCCTTACCGACATCGAGCGTCATGCGCTTTTCCATGACAGCAAGACTAACTTGCAGGAATATGCCCGTGAAAAGTATAAGAGCGGCGTGGAATACAGGATAGTCTCGGAGACCGGCCCGGATCACGACAAGACCTTTGTTGCCGAAGTCATAATCGGTGACAAAGCCTTTGAACAGGGCACGGGACACACAAAAAAAGCAGCCGAGCAGGCCGCAGCGTACGAAACGCTCCTCAAATTAAAAAACAAATAGGAAACAGCAACAGATGTATCTTAAATCCATTGAAATACACGGTTTTAAATCGTTTGCAAATAAAATAAACTTCAAATTCAACTCCGGTATCACGGCCATTGTAGGACCTAACGGATCGGGAAAGAGTAATGTTGCCGACGCAGTGCGCTGGGTTCTCGGTGAACAGAGCGCAAAGCAGCTTCGAGGCAGCAAGATGGAGGATATCATATTCTCCGGAACTCAGGCAAGAAAGCCCATGAGCTATGCTTATGTGGCCATCACTTTTGATAATTCCGACCATGCTCTCAACATCGATTACGAAGAGGTCACTGTGGCGCGCCGCGTGTATCGTTCGGGTGAGAGCGAATATCTCATGAACGGTAATACATGCAGACTTCGTGATGTCCAGGAGCTTTTCTTTGATACAGGTATCGGTAAGGAAGGCTATTCCATCATCGGACAGGGCCAGATCGATAAGATCCTTTCCGGTAAGCCTGAAGACAGGCGCGAACTCTTCGATGAAGCCGCAGGTATCGTTAAGTTCAAAAAACGTAAGGCTGCTGCAGAAAAAGAGCTTGAAGAAGAAAAGCTTAACCTTTCCCGTGTTTCCGACATCCTTTCCGAGATCGAGAAACAGGTGGGACCTTTAAAAGAACAGTCCGAGACCGCAAGAGAATACTTAAGGTTAAAGGAAGAACTGAAGAAATACGAGATCAATCTTTTCCTGTCCGACTATGAGAAAAACGAGGCAGCAAAAGAAGAGAACATAAACAGAAAAGAGACGGTTCAGTCCGATATCGAGAACACCAAGGCAGAATACGAGAAGATAAAGACCGAGTACGAACGCCTTGAGAACGAGATTAACGAATATGCCGCAAAGATCGACGGCACAAAGGATGAAAAGAGCGACCTTCTCCTTAAAAAAGAGTCTAAAAACGGTGAGATGAAGCTCATGGAAGAGCAGAAAAAGTCTCTCTTCCAGACAAATGCCCACTATGAGCAACGTAAAAAGACCGTTTACAGCGAGCTGGAAGCCCGTGACAAAGGCATAGAAGAGGAACAGGAGAAGCGCAAGGAAGTTGAGGGCAAGATCGATGAGCTCTCAAAGAGCAGCGACAATTCCGTTCAGGAGATCAATGAGATCAAAGAGCGTATCAATAACCTCTCGAAAGAGACAGGACAGCTTAACGACTTCCTTATCGGTCTCATGAATGATGATGCTTCCGTAAAGGCTGAGATCTCCAAGGTCAATACCCTTATTGAGCAGAACACTCTTAAAAAAGCCGAACTCACAAACAAAGTCCTTTCTCAAAAGAACTTTGAGAATGACTATGAGACAGCAGTAGAAACATATAATCGTGAGCTTTCTGAGATCTCTGAGCGGATCGAAGAACTGACAAATTCTAAAGCTGTAAAAGAATCCGAGGCGGAGAAACTCAGGGAAAGACTTACTGAGACGGAGTCATTCCTTACAAAATTCCAGAACGAAAAGATCCAGCTGGATTCCAGAGCCGGTGCTTTAAAAGACATATCCGAAAGATATGAAGGCTATAACCAGGCCATCAAAAAGGTCATGGAGAGAAAGCCTTATCTTCCCGGAATCGTTGGCGTTGTAGCTGATCTCATCGAGGTCCGGGAAGAATATGAGACAGCTGTAGAAACAGCTCTCGGCGGTACCATCCAGAACATCGTAACGAAAGACGAGCCCACAGCGAAGAAGCTTGTTGAGTACTTAAAGGAAAACAAATTCGGACGTGCCACATTCCTTCCTCTCGATGCTGTGAAAGCAAGAGAAGAAAGATCCGAGTCAGAGCTCACTTCAGAAGAAGGATTCATAGGTTACGCAAATAAGCTGGTCAAGACCGATAAGGCTTACGACGAGCTTATGAAATACCTTCTCGGACGTATCGTTGTTTGTGACAACATAAACAACGCTCTTAAGCTTGCGAAGAAATACAGATACACTTTAAAGATCGTCACCCTTGAAGGTGAACTCCTTAATCCCGGCGGTTCTATTTCCGGTGGTGCCTTCAACAACAAGTCCAATCTTCTGGGACGTAAGAGAGAGCTTGAAGAAGCCGAGAAACGTTCAAAAGAGATCGTGGGCAAAGTCAACGCTCTTACCCGTGAGCGCGATTCCATAAGAGATAAGAGAAATAAGCTGAAGGACGAAGTAAATCAGGCTGCCGAAGAACTCAAGAAGTTAGAGATCAAGCAGAACACCATAAGGCTTAACCTTGAAAAAGAAGAGGAACGCTTAAAAGAGAGCAAGCAGTCTTACTCTGTCATCGAGCTTGAGATCCAGTCTCTTGAAGCAAAGAACGTGGAGCACAATAAGACCCTCGAAACTCATAACGAGCGTCTTAAGGACAATGAGAGACTTAAGAACGAGACAAATGAAAAGCTTGAGGCGTTGAACCACAAGCTCGATGAGGAACGCCGTCTCGAAAGATACGCGAACGAAAAGGATTCATCCGTAAAGGTTGAGAACGCAACCCTTGAAAGCGAACTCGCCCATATCGATGAGACAATAGAGCGTCTTAACGAAGAAAAACAGAAGTTCAACGAAGAGCTTGCAGAGATTGATGAAGCTGTTTCCGAGACAGACGGAAAGATCGAAGAACTGAACCTTAACATCAAGTACGCCAACGAAGCAATGGCCGAGTGGACCGTTACCGCTTCCAAGCTTGATGAAGAGATCAAGAAGCTCGAAGAAGAAAAGGAAAAGATCGTTAAGAGCAACAAAGAGTTCTTTAACGAGCGCGAGAAGCTGACCGAGCGTGTAACAAGCCTCGAAAAGGAAAACTTCAGGCTGGAGAACCAGATAACAAGGATCACCGAGCAGATCGACGAGCAGTGTTCATATATGTGGAACGAATATGCCCTTACCGTTGATCTTGCAAAGGAAGGAAAGGACGAATCCCTCGGTTCCTACAACGCCATAAAGAAGGGTGTTTCCGAGTTAAAGTCAAGCATTAAGGGACTTGGTGACGTAAACGTAAATGCTATCGAGCAGTATAAGGACGTTTCCGAAAGATACGAACTTTACACATCCCAGAAGAATGACATAGTCGAAGCTGAAGAAAAGCTTAAAGGCATCATCGAAAAGCTTGAAGACGAGATGCGTAAGCAGTTTGAAGAGAAATTCAAGTTCATCAAAGAAGAATTCGACGTTGTATTTAAAGAGATGTTCGGCGGCGGGCAGGGTACCCTGGAACTCATGGAAGATGAGGATGTTCTCACCGCAGGCATTAAGATCAATGCACAGCCTCCGGGAAAGAAACTCCAGAACATGATGATGCTCTCCGGTGGTGAGCGTGCGCTTACCGCCATCGCGCTGCTATTCGCGATACAGAACTTAAAGCCTTCGCCTTTCTGTCTCCTGGACGAGATCGAGGCTGCGCTCGATGACAGCAACGTTGGACGTTATGCTAAGTACTTACATAAGCTTACGGACCACACACAGTTCATCGTCATCACCCACAGACGCGGTACCATGGCTTCCGCAGATGCCCTCTACGGCATCACCATGCAGGAAAAGGGTGTTTCTGCTCTCGTTTCCGTAAGCCTTATCGAAAACAGTTTATCAAATTAAAAAGGTTCATGATATGGGATTATTTTCAAAACTTGCAAGTCTTTTCACAAGCCATAAGGAATTAAACGACGAGTTTTATGAGGAGATCGAAGAGACTCTCGTTATGGCTGACGTTGGTATAAACACAACGGAAGAGATCATCGAAAACCTTAAGAAAAAGGTAAAAGAGAACAGGATCAAGGACGCGGCTTCCTGCAAGGAACTCTTAAAGGCTTCCATCAAAGAGGCAATGGACGTTCCGGATGATGCTTACGCATTTGAGAACGAGAAGACGGTCATCCTTCTCATCGGTGTTAACGGCGTCGGAAAGACAACTACCGTGGGCAAGCTTGCTTACGGCCTTAAGAAACAGGGAAAGAGCGTTCTCATCTGCGCCGCGGATACATTCAGGGCGGCTGCCATTGAACAGCTTTCCGAGTGGGCGGACAGAGCAGGAGCACCCCTCATCGCGCAGCAGGCAGGTTCTGATCCCGCAGCAGTGGTGTTTGACGCTCTTAATGCCGCAAAGGCAAGAAATACGGACATTCTTATATGCGATACCGCAGGACGTCTCCAGAATAAGAAAAACCTTATGGAAGAACTCCGTAAGATCGACAAGGTCATCGACAGGGAATATCCGGAAGCACGCCGTGAAACATTTGTTGTCGTTGACGGAACCACAGGCCAGAATGCACTTGTGCAGGCAAGAGAGTTCAATGAGGCGGCTCCCGTGACCGGCATCATCATAACAAAGCTTGACGGAACCGCAAAGGGTGGCATAGCCATAGCGATCCAGGCGGAACTTCAGGTTCCCGTAAAATACATAGGCACCGGCGAAAAGCTTGACACTTTAAAGAAATTCAACGCTTCCGACTATGTGGACGGATTGTTTGAAAACTAAACAAAATTGTAATGACAGAAGAGGACGGCAAAAAAGCCGTCCTTATTTTTGTACTTGAAACAAGTGAACGGATTTGCTAAAATCATCGTTATCCGAGATCACATAAAAAGGAGATTTTTATGGCAGATAATGAAAAATTAAAAGCTCTTGATGCGGCGCTTGCCCAGATAGAGAAATCATACGGTAAAGGTTCGGTTATGAAGCTCGGCGATTCGGCATCGAGGATGAACGTTGAAGCTGTTTCCACCGGATCGCTTTCACTTGACATCGCACTGGGCGTAGGCGGCGTTCCGAAGGGAAGGATCGTTGAGATCTATGGTCCCGAGTCCTCAGGTAAGACAACGGTCGCTCTTCACATGGTAGCCGAGGTTCAGAAAAACGGCGGTATCGCAGGCTTCATCGATGCCGAGCATGCCCTTGACCCCGTATATGCAAAGAATATCGGTGTAGATATAGATAACCTCTACATCTCACAGCCCGATAACGGCGAGCAGGCGCTCGAGATCGCCGAGACAATGGTACGTTCAGGTGCCGTTGACATCATCATCGTTGACTCCGTTGCGGCTCTCGTTCCCAAGGCAGAGATCGAAGGCGATATGGGTGATTCCCACATGGGACTTCAGGCACGCCTCATGTCACAGGCGCTCCGCAAGCTCACCGCAGCCATCAGCAGGTCAAACTGCATTGTTATCTTCATCAACCAGCTCCGTCAGAAGATCGGTGTTATGTTCGGTAATCCCGAGACAACGACAGGCGGTAACGCCCTTAAGTTCTACGCTTCCGTACGTCTTGACGTTCGCCGCGTGGAGAGCTTAAAGCAGGGCGGTGAAGTTATCGGTAACCATACAAAGATCAAGATCGTTAAGAACAAAGTGGCTCCGCCCTTTAAAGAAGCAGAGTTCGACATCATGTTCGGTAAGGGCATTTCCAGATCCGCAGACATTTTGGATCTTGCCACAAACCAGAACATTGTCGTTAAATCCGGCGCGTGGTTCGCATATAACGACGAGAAGATCGGACAGGGCAGAGAGAACGCAAAGCTTTATCTTGAGCAGAATCCCGAGGTGTTAAACGAGATCGAGGACAAGGTAAGGGAAAAGTTCGGATTCCCGCTCCTTCATAAAGACGAAAAGGCTGAGGCTTCGAAAAAAGAGTCCAAAAAGAAGGCTGAATAATTGAAGATCGTTAGTGTCAAGGAACATTCGAAGACTAAGAACACACTTCTTTTCGAGACCGGTGAAACACTTACCGTCTATAAACGGATGACTCCGGAAGCTGATGAGATCGACAGCGCAAGGTATGAAGAGCTCTTTAAGGAAATGCTTAAAGTTGCCAAACAGCGCGCCATGAACCTTCTCATACGCCGGGATCACTCAGAGTCTGAGATTAGGGAAAAACTTAAAAAAGACGGCAATTCCGATGATATCATTGATCTCACTGTGGATTTCCTGTATTCCTATCATTATCTTGACGATGACAGGACGGCAGAGCATATGGTAAGGGCTTTAAAGAACTCCAAGAGCCTTCAGGAGATTAAGTTCAAACTGAAGAGCAAGGGAATATCCGGAGAAGCCGCCGATAGAGCGATAAATGCCGTTTACAGAAAGGTTGAGGCAGATGAAACGGAAGGAGAGGATGATCCGGAAGCGCTTATGACACAGGAAATGTCGGTCATACGGTCGATACTCATTTCAAAAGGTTATACAAAAGAATCGCTTTCGGAAATGGACTATAACGAAAAGCAGAAACTTGCCGCAAAACTTTTTAGAAAAGGCTTTAAGGCTGAGAACATAAGAAAAGCGATAAATTTGGTTGACGGCGAATGACCGTCAACCTTTTTTTGGCCGTTTTAGGGTTGATATTAAAACAAGGAATGCTTATAATTAACAAGAATGTGTTTTTGCTTATTACTTACGGAGGGGCAACAGTGAAGAAAGGAATAAGAAAATTTACAGCGGATGAAACCGCGCTTTTCTGCTCTCAGCTGTCAATGCTGATAAACGCCGGGATATCTCTCTACGAAGGCATCGGCATGCTTTACGATGAGATGGAAGATCCCGAGGCGAAAGAAATATTAAAGAGCATTGACGAAAAGGTACAGTTCGGCGGTTCTCTCAGCGACGCAATAAAGGAATCCGGCGCGTTCCCCGTCTATATGACAAAGATGGTGGAAGTGGGTGAGCAGACCGGTAAGCTTGAAGAGATATTAAAGGCTCTCGCTTCATATTACGAACGAGAGAATGCGGTGAACTCCGCCATAAAGAGCGTTATAATGTATCCCGTCATTCTTCTTTTCATGATGGCTGTTATACTTCTCATACTTATCGTAAAGATCCTTCCAATGTTCAACGCTGTTTTCCTTGAACTGGACAATAAGACACAAGGCACTTCCGCTATGATGAACGCAAGCTTAAGCGCCAGCCATATCGCGGGTGCGGTTGTGTTTATTCTTGTTGTTGCACTTCTTGTTGCACTTCTCGTATACAGGTTTAAAAAAGGTGCCGATGCATTCGGAGCCGTTATCAATAAACTACCAATGACCGCCAGCCTTGCGTCAAAGATCGGAAGAGGACGTTTCTTATCGGCTCTTTCCGTAATGATCTCAAGCGGTATGGAGACAGGTGACGCCATCGATCGTGCAGCCGAGCTTCCCGACGATAAAAAGACCGTTGTTATGGCGGAAGATGCAAAGAAACGCACAAACGACGGAGAGAGCATAGATGAAGCTCTCGGAAAGAGCGGAATCCTTTCCGGCATGGAGAGCAAGATGCTCACCGTAGGCTTAAAGTCAGGTGTTGTGGAAGATGTGCTTGTTAACTTAAGCAACCGTCGCGACGAAGAGATCAACAACGAAATGAACGGTTTCTCGGCAAAGCTTGAGACCGGACTTGTTATCATCCTTTCGGTACTTGTAGGCGTTATCCTTATCACCGCGATGCTGCCGCTTATAAGCGTTATCGCATCTATATAAAAAATATGGCGATACTTCTTACTGTAAAAAATTTCATAAAGGCACAAAAGGTCATACTCCGGCAGTTTGTGATATTCATTTCTTTTATCGCGATCCTCCTTCTTATGGCCACATATGTCGGAAGGACATACAAAAAGCAGAATCTGCTCATCATCAGGCAGAGTGTGCAGAGGGCAGCCGTTGAATGCTATTCCGTCGAGGGAATATATCCTCCGGACATTTCATATCTCGAGGAAAATTATTCCGTAAGCTATGATAAGAGCAGATATTTTGTGCATTATGACGCATTCGCCTCAAACGTGATGCCGTCTGTAGAGGTTTACGAACGAAAATAGGAACAGGTATTCATGAAGAGCGATCAGGAAAGATCAAAAAAAATATATAACCTTTGCATGAACCTTGTTACCGGTGTTTTTGCGCTTTGCGGAATGGCTCTTATCGCAGTCGGCGTACTGGAGTACAAAAACATCGCAATGAGCGCGAGAGATACCTACACTTGCCGCACTTCACTTTCTTATGTGGCGACAAAGGTGAGACAGTGCGATTCTGAAGGAAGCGTTACCATAAAGGAGGTTTCGGGGACTCCCATGCTGCTTCTTTACGAAGAAGAAGACGGCGCGGAGTATGAGACCGCTGTTTACTGGTATGACGGGGCACTAAGGGAATACTACCACGATAAAGACGAGGCATTTTCTCTGCAGAACGGTTTTGAAGTCGTTCCGGTTGAAGGCTTTGACATAAAGATGGCTGAGCCCGGGCTTCTCTACCTTAAGGCTTATGATTCCGACGGAATGAGCGACAGCATGTATATATGCATTCATTCCATGTCAAGGTAAAGGAGGGGGAAAATGAGTTCGAACAGTAAATTTTCGCCCCGTGGCGGGCCGGCAATGGTGGAGATCGTCATTGTTTTCGCGTTTTTCCTTATCATGAGCGTGTTTCTGCTCAGGATATTCGGTAAGACCGAAACCGTGAGAAATGATGCCGACAAAACAAGTCATGCCGTTATTCGTGCAGAATCCGTGCTTGAGTACATTTTCGGCGCGGAAGATGAAGGAAAGGCATTAAAGGATCTTGGACTTAAAAGCATCGTGGCAGGGGACGATTCGTACCTTGTTAGATATTATGACAAAGACTGGAATGAGACGGAGAATGTCGGAAAGTACGTCATGACACTCAGGATCAGGGAAGATGACAGCGAAGGATCAGCCGGTCTTGTCATATACAGTATCAGTATTGATGAAGTTAACGTATTTGACAACAGCGGGCAGATATTTGAGCTTACCGCAAAGAAATACACGAGGGAATAAGAGTGAAGCTTGGAAGAGAAAATGAGAATATCGCTCTGGGAGCACCTTCAATGGTGCTTATTATCCTTGTGATCTCTCTTTCGGTATTTGCAATACTTGCACTCCGTTCCGCCTATGCCGAAAAGAAGCTTGCGGATAAGACTGCTGAAGCGGTTCAGAGGTTTTACGGTCTCGAATCCGCCGCACAGGAAGCTTTAGCAAAGGTAGGAAACGAAATAGATACCACCGGAAATGCGGTTGATATCTTAAAAAAGATAAGAGGGATCGATTTTGTGACCGATACCTACATCGAAAACGGCAAATTCGTTGTTACTATGTATGTGAAAGCGGATGATGACAGTCCTATGGCAATATCGGCAAAAGCGGTGTTTGACTATGATTCCTCCGACATAACCGAATGGAGATATATAAGGGAAGAAGTGCCCGGAGGATACGGGCTTGTGCTTCCCGACTAAGATAAAGAAGGTAAAAATATGGTACTCTTAGACATCTTAAAAAAAGCAGTTGATCTGAATGCATCCGATATTTTCTTTGTAGTCGGACGCCCCATCACCTATAAGGTAGATAACAACCTTATTCTTGACAGCGATGCAAAGCTTGTTGTGGCCGATACGGATCAGATAACTACAGAGCTTTATGAACTCGCAAAACGCGATAACAAAAGGTTCAGAGAGTCCGGAGATGATGATTTCTCCGTATCCATCGCAAGCATAGGAAGATTCCGTGTAAATGTGTTCAAGCAGCGCGGTTCATGCAGCGCGGTTCTCCGTGTCGTAAACTTTACGCTTCCCGATTATGTGCACATGGGAATACCGGATAGCGTCATCAATCTTGCTACGTTAAAAAAAGGTCTCGTGCTTGTCACAGGTGCCGCAGGAAGCGGAAAGAGCACAACGGTTTCATATATAATCGACAGGATCAACAAGACGAGAAATTGCCATATACTTACCCTTGAGGATCCCATCGAATTTCTTCACAGGCATGACAAGAGTATTGTTAGCCAGCGAGAGATAAACCTGGATTCCGAGAGCTACGCAAAGGCTTTGAGAGCGGGACTTCGCCAGTCCCCGGATGTCATATTCGTGGGTGAGATGCGAGATCTTGAGACCATCGAGATCGCAATGACTGCAGCTGAGACCGGACATCTTGTCCTTTCAACGCTCCACACCGTGGGTGCTTCAAATGCCATCGACAGGATCATCGATGTGTTCCCCGGGGCTCAACAGCAGCAGATGCGATTCCAGCTTTCAATGGTGCTTCAGGCCATTGTTTCACAGCAACTTGTTCCGGATGTTAACGGAAAGCGCATCCCGGCCTTTGAGATACTTAAGGCAAACAATGCCATCCGTACACTTATCCGCGAAGGCAAGGGCCATCAGATCGGCTTTGCCATGCAGTCATCAGCAAAGCAGGATATGAAGACTATGGATATGAGCCTTGTAGAACTCTACAAAGCAGGCAGCATTACGGCAGATACTGCATTGGATTATGCTACTGAACCCGAATCAATGAAAAAGATACTCGGAGTATAAACAAGTGCGGGATGTGGAAGAAAAGATCTACAATTAAATATGCGGCGCTTTTCTTCTTACTTTTTGCAGTCTTACATTTAACGGGATGTGAAGGCGCCGAGATCGAAAACCCGGGAGCCATAAACGGAAAGGGCGTAACGAACGGATCCTTTACCGATAACAAAAACGGTACCGTGTCATTCTCCTTTGATAATTCAAGCCGCGAGAAATATAAAGTCGTGACGCAGATAGAAGGCGGCAAGATGTACCAGTACGATATACCGGAAGGGAAGTGCGATCTTGTGTTCCCCCTTTCCCAGGGAAACGGTACATATAAGGTATATCTTGTTAAAAACACCTCGGGAAACAGATATTCCATAGTTGAGTCCTTAAATGTGGAGCTTAATATCACTG
>JAEEGL016909170.1_pt1 | contig 11235 bp, 10 predicted proteins | sample 9134231 | NCBI WGS metagenome assembly JAEEGL01 (sample SAMN16246548, study PRJNA631951) | gut metagenome | biome: gut microbiome; feature: rumen; material: fiber-attached | host: Bos | place: Iran: Karaj | collected 2018-10
CAAGTCAAAGAACTCTTTATCACAATTTATTGAAAAACAATGCTTTCCAAGTTCAATGCCTGAGATTCTGATCTTAAATTGACTACGCAATTGCCTCTCTTCCATTGCAATAAATTTTGGGGTGCAAATATACTCTTTTTTACATATCAAATATATGGTTTATTTTTTTATTTTTGCCGTCTCAAAGTTGATACGTGATAAAGGCGTTTTTAAAAAGATATTTTGAACCGCAATTCATCCGGTTTGTGCTGGTGGCCATGCTGAACACGGCTTTCGGTCTATTCATTAATTATGTGTTCCTCTTCATTTTCGAGCACCTGCTCAAGCTCAGCCACGCATACGTTGTATCCAATTTCATCGCCACCATCGTCAGCATTCTGTTTAACTTCAAGACATACGGTATTTTGGTGTTCAAGAACAAAGACAACAAACTGATCCTCCGATTCCTGGCGGTCACGACGTTCACCTATCTGCTCAACATCGGGGGAATTGCCCTGTTGGAGCATCTTGGCAGCCAAAACAACTACATCAATCTCACGATAATGGCTGTTCCTGTTGGGCTTTTGAATTACGTGCTAAACAGTGTGTTTGTGTATAAGAGGAAAGTGCGATTCTTTAATAACAGGAAAAACAACGACACACTTTCGTAAATCGTTGTTTTTCCAAACAAAAGAGGCGCAAAATTTTGCGCCTCTGCGTTTGAGCGGAAAACGAGACTCGAACTCGCGACCCCAACCTTGGCAAGGTTGTGCTCTACCAACTGAGCTACTTCCGCTTGGGAAATCGGCGGCAAAAATACACTTTTTTTGATATGGTTCGACACTTTGACGATTTTTTTTTGTTGGGGGCGTTTATGCAAAACAAGGAGGTGTATTTGTAATTTTGTATTTTGTTTCAAATAGCCATAATATGTGTTTAATGGGCAGATCTACCAAAATATCCGCCACGAGCCCAAGAAATGTCCCTCCGTTGACAAGAACGGCAACCCCAGTCACCAATATCTATACGCTGCCCGCCACTTCCGTCAATGGTTATGAGAACATGACGGTACTCTTCCTCGACGTGCGCTTGGATGCTGGCTTGTAAGATTATACGGATAACCCGAATATGAGATATTCCCCAATCCCACCACGAATCTCGTGGTTGTGGGACTATACGGAGAGCTACGGGACGATTTTCAAGAGTCTCTGATGGTTTACGACATGCATGGCAAATTACTACAGAGCCTTCCCGTCAAGGATTCGCGGATGCAGGTCAATCTGAGCGGGTATCCTTCTGGTATTTACCTAATTAAAGTGGGCTCCTCCATCGGAAAAGTGATAAAGAAATAAGGGAACTGAATTCAGTTGATTATTTTCGAGCCGCCATTCCATATTTTTTTTATCTTTGGCGGCTCAATTTTTTGCGAAAAAATTAATGTAAGTAAATATATGTCAGAACAAATAAAAGGAAAGATTTCCCAAATCATTGGTGCCGTTGTAGACGTGCATTTTGATGAGAACATTACATTGCCCAACATTTATGATGCACTCGAAGTGCGCAAAGAGAACGGCGAGAAGCTGATTTTAGAATGCGAACAGGACATTGGTGAGAACACCATGCGCTGCATTTCGATGGACTCTACCGACGGTCTGCACCGCGGCATGGAGGCGGTGGCCACCGGGCGCATGATTACCATGCCTACGGAGAACATCAACGGACGTCTGATGAACGTCATAGGCGAAAGCATTGACGGCATTGGCGAGATTCCGTCTAAACGTCGCAGCGATATCCACCGCCAACCGCCCACATTTGACAACCTTTCCACCACGCAAGAGGTATTATACACGGGCATCAAAGTCATTGACTTGATCGAGCCTTACGCCAAGGGTGGTAAGATCGGTCTTTTTGGCGGAGCTGGCGTGGGCAAAACCGTGCTGATTATGGAGATGATCCACAATATCGCCAAGAACTACGGTGGAACGACCGTTTTCACTGGCGTGGGCGAACGCACTCGTGAAGGCAACGACCTATTGCGTGAAATGCTCGAATCCAAGGTTATCCGCTACGGCGATGAGTTCCTGAAGAGCATGGAAAAAGGCGGCTGGGATCTTTCGAAGGTCGATATGACTGAACTGGCCAAGTCGCAGGCCACATTGGTCTTTGGACAGATGAACGAACCGCCTGGAGCACGTGCTCGTGTGGCTCTTTCCGGACTCACTGTGGCTGAAGGCTACCGTGACGGCGACGAGACCACAGGAGGCCGCGATATCCTCTTCTTTGTCGATAACATCTTCCGTTTCACACAGGCCGGTTCCGAGGTCTCCGCATTACTTGGGCGTATGCCGTCCGCTGTAGGCTACCAGCCGACGTTGGCTACCGAGATGGGTACCATGCAGGAGCGCATCACCTCCACCAAGCGCGGATCCATCACCTCTGTGCAAGCCATTTACGTGCCTGCTGACGACTTGACCGACCCGGCTCCTGCCACCACGTTCTCTCACTTGGATGCCACCACCGTGTTGAGCCGTAAGATTTCCGAGCTGGGTATATACCCTGCCGTTGATCCGCTTGATTCCACTTCCCGCATCCTGTCACCCGACATCGTGGGAGAGGAACACTACAAGACCGCCCAGCGCGTGAAAGAGTGTCTGCAACGTTACAAGGAGTTGCAAGACATCATTGCTATCCTCGGTATGGAGGAACTTTCTGAAGAGGATCGCAAGACTGTACACCGCGCGCGCCGAGTACAACGTTTCATGTCACAGCCTTTCCACGTGGCTGAACAGTTCACCGGACTATCTGGCAAGTTCGTCAACATTGAGGATACTATCCGTGGCTTCAACATGATTCTGGACGGTGAGCTTGACCATTTGCCTGAAACGGCCTTCAATCTTGTGGGCACCATTGAAGAGGCTATTGAGAAGGGAGAAAAAGAATTGGCTGCTGCAAAATAAAAAAAATGAAGTTAGATATTATAACCCCCAGTATTACCTTGTTCACCGGTGAAGTTTCCCTCGTGCAGCTCCCCGGCATTGACGGGTTGTTTGAGATTCTGAAGTCGCACGCTCCGCTGGTTTCCGCTTTGAAGGAAGGCCGTGTGAAAGTGGTGGATGACCAAAATCAAACACAGTTCTTCGACATCCGCGGCGGAGTGGTGGAGGTTAGTCATGACAAGATTCTGCTGTTGGCGGAGTAAATAAATAAACACATCATTCGCCATTTCACGAGGTCGCTATGATATTTTTTCATCCGACCAGAAAAAATTCGCCAAGAAAATTGTACTTTTGCGGCTTAAATTTTTACGAGTATGACATCTAACGAAATAAGAACCGCCTTTCTGGACTTCTTCAAGTCCAAAGACCATCATATCGTGCCTTCTGCGCCGATGGTGGTGAAGAATGACCCGACCTTGATGTTCACCAACGCTGGTATGAACCAGTTCAAGGATATTTTCCTCGGTAACGTTCCCCGAGAGTATCCGCGTGTGGCAGATTCGCAGAAGTGCCTCCGCGTCTCTGGCAAGCACAACGACTTGGAGGAGGTTGGCCGCGACACTTACCATCACACTATGTTCGAGATGCTCGGCAACTGGTCGTTCGGCGATTATTTCAAGAAGGAGGCCATTGCGTATGCCTGGGAGTTCCTCACCGAAGTGATGAATCTCGACAAGTCGCGCCTCTACGCCACCGTTTTCGCCGGCGATGAAAAGGACGGTACCGAATTCGATCAGGAAGCATACGATTTCTGGAGGGTATATCTTCCTGAAGACCGCATTCTAAAAGGAAACAAGAAAGATAATTTCTGGGAGATGGGAGATACTGGTCCGTGCGGTCCTTGCTCGGAAATCCATATTGATTTGCGCGATGATGACGAGCGTGTCAAACTCCCCGGTGCCGAGTTAGTGAACAAGGATAACCCGCTGGTCATCGAGATTTGGAACTTGGTGTTCATGCAGTTCAACCGTGTAGCTTCCGGTGAATTGCACCCGTTGGCGGCCAAGCATGTGGATACTGGAATGGGCTTCGAGCGCCTTTGCATGGCCGTGCAGAACAAGAAATCCAATTACGATACAGATGTCTTCCAGCCGATTATCCAGAAGATTGCGAAGACGGCAGATGTCAGTTATGGTGAAAAACACGATGTGGATGTAGCTTTGCGCGTGGTCGCCGACCATCTGCGGGCCGTCACGTTCGCCATCGCCGACGGGCAGCTGCCCTCTAACACGGGTGCCGGTTACGTCATCCGACGCATCCTGCGCCGCGCCATCCGTTACGGCTTCACTTTCCTCAATTTCAAGGAGCCCTTCATGAATATGTTGGTCGCCGACCTTGTGGCGCAGATGGGTCACCAGTTCCCGGAAATCAAAGCACAGCAGCAACTTATAGAGAACGTCATCCGCGAAGAGGAGAACTCCTTCCTCAAGACCCTCGACTCCGGCATCCTGAAGTTCGAGAACTATGTGAAAAAGATGAATGAAAGCACTGTCATTGACGGCGATTTCGCTTTCGAACTGTTCGACACATACGGTTTCCCGATTGACTTGACCTGCCTGATGGCTTCCGAGAAGAATCTGACGGTGGATATGGACGGTTTTGCAGAAGGACTTCGCCAACAGAAGGAGCGTTCCCGCGCCGCCACCTCCATTTCCGCTGGCGACTGGGTGGAGCTGATTCCGCAGGAGAACCCTACTGAGTTTGTGGGTTACAAGGAACCGTCCTGTGCCTGCAAGATTGTGAAATACAGACAAGTAACCGCTAAAAACAAGACCTACTTCCAGATTGTGCTTGACAAGACCCCCTTCTACGCGGAGTCGGGTGGTCAGGTGGGTGACAGTGGCGTACTGACTAATGGCGCGGAGACGGTGGACATCTACAACACCACGAAGGAGAACAATTTGGTGATTCATCACGCCAATAAGATTCCTGCCGATGTGACAGCGGATTTCACTGCTCACATCGATGAGGTGAAGCGCCAGAAGACGGCTAACAACCACTCTGCCACGCACTTGCTAGACCATGCGTTGCGCAGCGTGTTAGGCACGCATGTGGAGCAGAAAGGTTCCATGGTGGCCTCTGATCGCCTGCGTTTCGATTTTTCCCACTTCGCTAAAGTGACGGATGAAGAGTTGCGTGTGGCCGAGAAGATGGTGAACGTCATGATCCGGCAAAATCTACCGTTGCAGGAGTTTGTCGATGTGCCGATTGAAGAGGCCCGCGAGCGCGGTGCCATTGCACTGTTCGGCGAAAAGTATGGAAAGACTGTTCGTGTGATTCAGTTCGGCGATGCGGTGGAGCTTTGTGGTGGAACACACACCTCCGCGACCGGCAACATCGGACTGTTCAAAATTGTGTCCGAGGGTGCAGTGGCCGCAGGTGTACGCCGTATCGAAGCGGTGACCGGTGAGGCTGCTGAGAATCTCGTTTACGAAGATCAGGATACTATTGCCCAGTTGAAATCCATGCTGAACGCCTCCAACCTAATGCAATCGGTGCAGAAGTTGCAAGACGATTGCCAAATGTTGCGCAAGAAGATGGAAGACATTGACCGTCAGATGGCTTTGGAGTTTGGTAAATCCCTGATGGAGAATGCTGAGGAGGTTAATGGCGTCTTGTTCATGTCGAAAGTTGTCGATTACTCTGCTGACATGCTGCGGCAAGTCGCCCTGCAGTTGCGTGAGGGTGACAACCACGTGGTAGTGCTGGGCAGCGTACACGACGGCAAACCGAATTTGGCGGTGGCCATCAGCACAAATCTCACGGACAAAGTGGATGCTCCGACATTGGTGCGTGCGGCCGGCAAACTGATGCAAGGCGGTGGTGGCGGTCACCCGACCCTCGCCATGGCTGGCGGCAAGAACCCTGACGGAGTGTCTGCTGCCGTTGAAGAAGCCATGCGATTGGCGAAGGAGAAATTGCAGTAGGTGCGCGCAACGATGCGTTTCTACAAATAATAACAAACGGCGGTCATTTGGCCGCCGTTTGTGTTGAAAACCATGGAAACAAAAAGAAAGAACCCTAAAAAGGTAAGTCGTCAGAGAAATTCTCTTCTGGAACCTTCGGCTCCGGCGGAGCTGGTTGCGGTTGCGGCGGTGGCGTCACAACCGTCTGGTTGGGAACCTGCGTCACGGTCGGGCTGCTGTTCTCCTTGGGCGACAGGAAGGTGAAGGTGTTGGCCTCCACTTCCGTGATGTAGTGCTTCACACCGTTGGCATCATCCCAATTTCTGGTACGCAAACGCCCCTCTACGTAAATTTGCCGTCCCTTGGACAGGTACTTCTCCGCCAATTCCGCCAAGTTGCGCCACATTACGATGTTGTGCCACTCGGTCATTTCAATGCGGTTGCCGTCCTTGTCCTTCCGGTACTCGGTCGTTGCCAACGAGAAACTTGCCTTTTTGCTGCCGTTCTCAAATGTCCTGATTTCCGGGTCTTTTCCTAAATGACCCACTAAGATTACTTTGTTAATACCTGACATAATATTAAGTTTTAAAGTTCACGGCAAAAATACAACCGTTTTGTATGATTTTGGCATTGCAAAATAAATATTTATCAAATGTAAAAAGTTAATAAATATTTAACGAGTTAAAAACCAATGCTTTATTTAGGTTTATAGCCTGATTCTTTTAATATTTTCTGGCTGTCTGTCATTTTCATCAAGTCCTTCAAAGTAGTTCCGGGATGGGTTTTCATATAGCTTTGAACGATTTGGAACCCGATGAACACACCGATTCTGCCAGGCGAGTCGTTGCCGAAATCGCGGGTGAACGGGGTCTCGTCCATCATACGCTGGATAACGTTGTCGGTATTGTCATATACGAGGTTCTTTTCAACGAGATAATGCCATACAGAAGATTCATGTGAAATGGCCCAGTTATACTGCTCTTTCGAGTAGCCAATGATATCCTGTGGCTTCGTTGTTGGGAACATAGTCTGCGTGAACAGCATCTTTTTGCCAGCATCCACCATATTGTCCAAGAGCGTTACCAGGGTTTTTTCTGGCAGATGCTTATAAACCAGTGCTTTTGTAAAACAATCTGTAGCCATATATTTCGGTTCGCAACGGGAGGCAATATATTTCGGCATTCCCGCCTGGCCGTATTGCTTGTAATCCTTGCCCATATACATGTCAAGGCAGATGAAAATGGTGTTTTCGTAGCCGAAAACAGAGGGCATCTGGAAATCGATGCCGGACACGAGCGTGCAGAAGTCGGGGGTCTTCTCATTCGGAAAATGTGTGAGATAAAGAGTCAGTGCCGGGATGATTTGTTTTTTAAAGTCCGACAAATCCGCGTATTTAGCCTCTGTATCATCGTAGATTTCTTTGATTACGGGATCGCTGACAAACCCCTTGATGGATTGCAGCATCTCCGTGTTGTTCCACGCACCATTTGCGATAAGATTCTCAGGATACTTGCCGTATAGAGCCTTGAATCCAGCAGCCATGTTTTTTGTGTCCATGTTGAACAAATCCTGCTCATATCGTAAAATGTTGATATTAATATTCTTAGATGTTTTCACCTGTTCCTCTGTTAGCTTGGGTTTGGCAACCTCCACAGGGGCATATTTTTTCTTACAACCAGTAATTATTGTGCATAAAACCAATAAGATGCAGATGAAAGAAAGGTTTTTTCGTCTCATACTATTCTATAATTTTTAATGTGGCAAAAATACGATTTTTCAATCATTGACAATGAAGAACGGGTATAATCACCATGAAATGGAATAATTGTAACTGCCTGAGGAACTTGCGGGCTTGTGTCCCTCTGATTTTTTCGAGGCGGGAGTATAGGAGTATGTGATGTTGGATTTTGCGGGTGTTGGTGCAAGATGGAAGTTAATGTTCAGCTTGCTGTTCATTTTCAGACGGATGCCACGGTTGCGAACCTTGTCGTAACGGAGCATCCGCACGATGCGCAGAGCCTCCTCATCGCAGGAGGGGCAGAGGCTCTTCATCACAGTAGGGTTTTCCACCGCGCCGTCGTCGTTCACTTGATAGGCTATGGTTACCACGCCTTCAATGTGTTGGTCAATAGCATCTTGCGGGTACTGGAGGTGGGCATTTACAAATTCACGCAACGCCTTTGCCCCGCCCGAATAGTGTGGTTTTTCCAAGAATTTCTTCCGTTTTCTCTTTTTCTCTTCCATAACATTGCTGAACTTTTATTGTGCAAAAGTACATAAAATACGAATATGTAGAGACATACTATCGGCATGTCTCTACATAAGGGAAAAATATTTGTTTGTCTGTATTCGTAATTTATATACCTTTGCACTTTCAAATCAAAATTTGTAAATATCATTCAAATCATAAAGAAATGGCGAAAGTATTAATCATCGGAGCGGGCGGTGTCGGATCCGTCGTGGCTCACAAATGCGCTTCCGTACCGGAAGTTTTCACCGAAATTATGTTAGCCTCGCGCACGAAGGCGAAATGTGACGCTATCGCTGCGCACATAGGCGGCAACCGCATCCAAACTGCTCAGGTGGATGCCGACAATGTAGAGGAGACCATCCGTCTGCTCGAAAGCTACAAGCCTGACCTGCTGATTAATGTGGCCCTGCCGTATCAGGATCTCCCCTTGATGGACGCCTGTCTGGCCACCAAAACCAACTATATGGACACGGCTAATTACGAACCCCGTGACAAGGCGAAGTTCGAGTACAGCTGGCAATGGGCTTACCATGACCGTTTTAAGGAGGCGGGTATCATGGCCCTTCTCGGTTGCGGCTTCGACCCCGGCGTGACCAGTATCTACACCGCCTACGCCGCCAAGCACTATTTCGATGAGATGCACTATCTTGATATCGTGGATTGCAATGCCGGTGACCATGGTAAGGCTTTTGCCACCAACTTCAACCCCGAAATCAATATCCGCGAGATTACCCAGCGTGGCAAATACTGGGAGAACGGCCAATGGGTGGAAATTGATCCGATGTCAATCCATCGTCCCGTGGAGTACCCTAATATTGGTGACCGCGAATCGTATCTGCTTTATCATGAGGAACTTGAATCTCTCGTGAAGAGCTACCCGACTATCAAACGCGCCCGTTTCTGGATGACTTTCGGACAGAAGTACCTCACTGTGCTGAACGTGCTGCAGGAAATCGGCATGACCAGCATCAAGCCTATCAACTACAAGGGCATGGACATTGTTCCGTTGCAGTTCTTGAAGGCTGTTCTGCCCGAACCTTCTTCTCTTGGCGAAGGCTACCACGGACAAACCTCCATCGGTTGCCAGATTAAGGGTATCAAAGATGGTAAGGAACGCACTTACTACGTCTGGAACAACTGCGATCACGCCGAGTGCTTCAAAGAGGTTGGCGCTCAGGCTGTTTCCTACACCACGGGCGTACCTGCAATGCTTTGTGCCAAAATGATTCTCACTGGAAAATGGCAGGGCAAGGGCGTTTTCAACGTTGAACAGTTCGACCCGGATCCTTTCATGAACGAAATTGGCGGTTATGGTCTGCCATGGAACGAGCAAATTGACCAGCCGCTGCCAGTGTATAAGCACGAGTAATTCTGTAGAGACGTAAAATTTTCAGTCTTTATATTGTCTCTTTAATCGGTTCGGTGTGAAGCGTAACGTGCGTTTCCGCGCCGAACCGTTCTTTTAGTCTGTGTTCGATGTCTGTGGCGCGGGCGTGTACCGTGTTCAGGGGAAGATTGCCGTCCATACGGATGTGCGCCTCTATGGCGATACGGTTTCCGATGCGGCGCGTGCAGAGATTGTGCGGGTCTTGCACGTCAGGGAAAGAGGTGAGGATTTCCTCGATTTCATGTTCGGTCTCCTCTGGAAGGGAACATTCGGTGAGCTCGTTAACACTGCTTTTGAGCAGGTCAACAGCCACTTTCACCAGCATCGCGCCCACCACGATGGAGGCTATCGGATCCAGCACTGTCCAACGGTCTCCGAGCAGAATGGCCCCGCCGATGCCGATGGCCGCTCCTATAGAAGATAGCGCATCGCTGCGGTGATGCCACGCATTGGCGATAACCGCTTGAGAATCAAGATGCTTTCCTTTTCTGACCGTGTATTGGAAAAGTCCCTCCTTCACCACAATGGAAATCAGGGCTGCCCACAGGGCGAGCTTCCCGGGAGCTTCCAGCTCTTTTCCGTTAATCCAGTCCGCCAATTTAATGCCACCGGAAACGATGATGCCTGTTGCAGCAGCAACCAATGCCAGCCCAACGAAAAAAGTGGCTAACGTCTCAAACTTGCCATGCCCGTAGTCATGTGACTTGTCCTGCGGCTTGGCACTGATGTTCACGAACGCCAGCACCATCATGTCGGTGATAAAGTCGGACATCGAGTGTGTGGCGTCAGCGATCATCGCCGCGCTGTGCCCGATTGTTCCGGCAATGAATTTGAAGGTCATCAGGGCTATGTTGCCCACTGAACCCACCAAAGTGACTTTGTAAATCTCTCTTTCGCGTGACATATTTAATTTCTAAAGAACCTTTATCTTGGCAACATTTCTTTCGACAATGTAATATAATGTGTTTTGAAATATATGGAATTGCCTGATATTCGGCAGATGGATATCTATTTCTTCGATACTCATCGAAGAGGAAGAAGTGGGCAGACTATATCGATACATTGTGTTGTCTTTCAGATAAAGGATTTGATCTTTCATCAGCTGCATAGCTTTTACGCCAGGAATCGGGATTTCTTTTTCAAAGGTGCCGAAGAAGTCAAAGAGGCAAATTCCGTGAATAGTGTCCAGTAGGGCAATGCGGTGTTCCGGAATTACCTGCATGTCTGTCGGTCGGAAGTCGCCCGGAAAAGAGATATGTGTACGGTTGATGGAATTCAGGTTGAGGTCGGTGATGAGTAAATCCTGATTGGCTGCATCGTACAACACGATTTTGTTGGGATTGCCCATGGCCGCCAAAGAAACGGTCATTAGCGATTTGTTGAACAGATTTAGTGGATTTCCGATTGGAGATAACTCGTTGTTCAAGAGTATAATAGTGCCGCTTTCGCGGTAAAAGACGAGGATTTTGGAGGCGATGCCAGCATCCACTTGCGCGATGTTGCCGTAGGTGGGCTCGCTGTAGTTCAGCGGTTTCGCCCCATCGGCGGGAAGCATGTCCAAATTGGAACCACGTGCGAGGAATACATTCCCCTGAATGTCGGTGGTGATGTATTCGCAGGGCGTGTCAGAAAAAAGTCGCTCCTGGGCGTTGGCGCAGCACAGGGCGACTGTAAAAGTTATGATGATGATGAACCGTTTCAATTTTCAGGTTTCTG
>JAEEGL016995403.1_pt1 | contig 11235 bp, 10 predicted proteins | sample 9134231 | NCBI WGS metagenome assembly JAEEGL01 (sample SAMN16246548, study PRJNA631951) | gut metagenome | biome: gut microbiome; feature: rumen; material: fiber-attached | host: Bos | place: Iran: Karaj | collected 2018-10
ATCTTTGGTACTACACGGCTGCTTTCATCAATCATCTGCTTGGTCGGAATTCCGATGCTTCCTGGCTTCTCGCAAAAGCGGAGTCAAGTAAAGGGAGCGAATACATCAAAGAGTCTATTAAGGTCCTGAAGGTATATTTGGATGCCTTGGGCCCCTACAATAGTTCTTATGAATCCAAGATGCTTGAAGGAGTCAAATGGCTTGAGAAAAAAATCGTTGAACACCTGGATGAAGGAAGGTCCGCCACCATCAGTTACGGGATGTATTATACGGGCATCAATCAAAGCTACTTCTACTGGAATGATATGCTACGCAAAATAGTCCATTCCGGCATCGTGCCGAGACTATTGAAATCAAACAAGGAGACATTGGCGATTGCATACTCCAACATGGCCGATAATCTGATTTATAATCTTGTAGGAGAAGTAGATTCGTCTTGGAGTTCATCACAGAGGATGACAATTCAGGAATATCGTGAAGAGGGCGCGTTTAACAGCCTCGACTACAGCAACATGACTTTCGGACTACTGGATTCAATAAGGGTGGAGTCAATCATTAAATATGTAGATAATCTGAAGAAGCCAGAGTCCGACACGTATCGATACCTGAACAGTAAAGGATATACTAACGAGGACTTCTTTAGTGACATCATTGGCACAAGGCTTATTAGGGAAATGCGGTATTCTGAAGCAGAAGAGTGGCTTGCTAAGGTCTCCCCTTCTTTCCAGAATCAGCTCAATACATTCAGGGAGGGATATCTTTCCTTCGACCCCTTTTCTCATGACCTGAAAAGAATGAGAGAGCGGGGAGATATAAAATATAGTTTCGCGAGGGAGATGGCATCTTTAGAGAAAGCTATTACCAATACACGAAATCCGGACAGGAAGGCTTTATTGATGACACGCTTTGCGACCGGAATAAAGAATTCCGTCGGTAACTGCTGGGCATTGTCTTTCTATGGATTGTCTTCGGGTGATTATGACGAGGAGTATGATAGGAACTCTTTATTCCTACGGGCTCAAAGAAGAGGATTCGATCGAGCGGAAAAGCTATACGCAACAGCGCTCTTAATCTGCCGCGACAAGGAGACGGCAGCTCAGATAAACCTATCTCTGGGGAATGCGAAAACCGTTGTCAAGAAGTATAAGACAACCCAAGCGGCCGAGTATGTCAGAGGACACTGCGACACATATGTTGATTATCATCTTGAGAAGAGATCCAAGTTTTGGAGACATTAGTTGACATGGCTCATAAAAGATTATTCGAGAACTCAAAATCATTCCTAGAAGTACCCATAAGGCCGATTGAAACTTTTTTCCAGTTTATACGTATATATTTGCGCTTAACTCAATTCAACCTTCCATGTTTAGTGCAATCCAATTCTTTTATCATCAAGGGCGCATCTTTACACCATCTGTCTAGAAAATCCTTACTATCTTTGAAAACAGAACATTATCTCCTTTTTTTATGCTGACCGAATACACGGATCTAACCACTCTTGCACAGAATCTGAAAAAGAAGGTTCATGGCCTTATGACTGTATACGGCTTACTGATAGTCGGAACCCTTCTCCTTTTCCTTGTGGTAGTGGCTCTCGTTGCCCTCGCTGGATGGGCGATGTATAAATCTGGCCACATCTATGGACGAGCCCTTATCCTGCTGGTTGGCGCTATCGTAGTCGCCGGGATTTGTGTTAAAGTAGTTCTTGAGCCATTGTTCAAGATATTTGAATCCAGGAAGAACAACGGGAAGGAAATCAAACGCGAAGATTATCCCGAACTCTTTGCTGTAATTGATGATGTCGTGAAGAAGGTAGACTGCTTACAGCCAAAGCACGTCTATCTTTCTGACGAATGTAACGCGTATGTTAATTATCCCAGCATGTGGGGATACATCTTCCAGGGTCGGCAGAATCTTACGATTGGAATACCCCTTTTATATGGCATGAACAAGACTGAGCTCAAGTCGATTCTTAGCCATGAGTTTGGGCATTTTACCCAAAAATCAGTCAATGTGAATCGCATTGCGAATCTTTCGGAATTCATCTGCGGGGCCATCGCGCAATCACAGGAAGAGATTGAGAAGGCCGATGACGACACTTACGAAGCAAAGGCAAGACTCTTTGCAAGATTGGCGACCAAAATAATGGTAAAACAGTACCACAAAGTAGCTCCGTTAAATGGGGTATTATCAAGGGCGCAAGAGTACGATGCTGACAAGTTCTCGTATGAAGTCGTGGGATCAGATGGGAGCCTATCTGCGCTCTGCAAGATTCAAGACCTATCGTTTAGATGGGATCGGACTTATTTGCGCTGGTTGTGGGACAGGATTGAAGACAGGCGACGGCCAGAAAATGTAAAGGATCTTTTTACCAAGTTCTCTTCAGGTCTTGACCCTGTTTGTGTCTGCGAGTTGAAACCTGCGGTTCACTTCACTCCTTCATTGGCAGAATTCGATTCCCGCATTTCCGACATCGAGAATACAGACACTCATCCGTCAACCAATCAGCGTTGCATAGCCATTGCGTCATATCCGTTTAAGGAGACTCAATGGGATGACCGACCCGCATATGATTATTTCCCCGCCAGCGTGATTGAGGAAATGTTTAATAAAGTACCTGAGACACTTAAAACCAGGCGTTTCCCCGAAACTACGGAATTCCTGAAGAAAGACATCAAAGAAGAAGAACTCCTGTCTTCAATCAAGGGTGTTATGCCGATTGTCTTTGAAGGTTTCTTTCAGGATGAAATGTTCTATTATCCGGAGGTCCTCAAGGCGTCTGATGAAAGGAAAGATCCGGTAGAGTACCCCTTTACCAGGCCGAACTCAAATGCTATTCGTGAGTATACATGTGCCAAGGATGACTATATCCTTTTGCAGAAGATCGTCGATGAGAACTCCGCCCGTCGCAAGTATATCTATAACGGGAAAGAGTATACTGGAACCCAGGTCCCGATTGAAGAACATCGAGAATACTATGCTCCCATTTACGAAAGAGCAAAAGAAATAGCTGTTCGCAGTCACTGTTGGATTAGGGGACAAATCACCGACAATGAGGAGATGACCGGCTGCTTTAATGACATGATATGGATGAAACGCACGGCCCTGACTCTTGAAGGGTGGCGTAGAAATATGGAAGACGTGTATTACGTCGGCAAGAATCACGACAGCTCTACCAAGGCAAAGGAGTACGTAGGCAAGGTTGAAGCATCTTTCCTGGATCTGGTCTCCAGATATTTTGAAAAGGATGAGAATGGCACCTGCCTTTTCGGATGGATGTGCGACAACATGGGTGTAGGTGATGAACCGCGGAAGTTTGTTTTTGATTATATGGAGACCAAGCATTATGAATCCGAAGAGGACTTGTACCATGTCTACGATACGGTGACAGCTGTTTTTAACCGTCACTTTGATTTTAACTGGAGAATAATTAAGGACAAGGTTTTGCTCCCCTATTATTCGGAACATCGCTTAGAAGTCAATGCACTTTAAATCACGCTCTAAACGACATCTCTTCCAGACACGATATGTTAATCCCGGATGAACAAGCCACCATCATTATTCCAGATGTGCATGGACGCCCATTTTGGAGATACCCGGCAGTCACCATTCGGAAAGCGAACTTCGTCTTTCTTGGAGATTACCTTGATCCATATGAGCACGACTTTATTAACGAAGAAAAGGCGTTTGAAGGGCTGGTAGACATTCTGGCGTTCAAAAATGCCTTTCCGGATCGTATCACACTGTTATTGGGTAATCATGATTTGCATTACTTATCAGAAGAAATCATCAAGGGGACCCGTTATGATGAAGTTAATGCGGAACGAAATAAAGCATTCTTCCAAAATCATATAGATTCTTTTCAGATTGCATATGAAACCTCGATTAATGGGATGCGCTACCTTTTCTCCCATGCAGGTGTTGGACGAATGTGGATTAAGAAATATGCTCGCCTTCAAGACGAGGATATAACCGCGGATTGGCTTAATAAATGTCTGAATTCGTATGATTTTACCGAGGCCTTGAATGAAGTCTCTGCAGAAAGGGGCGGCCAGGATCAGTTTGGTAGTATGATTTGGGCGGACGCACGGGAACAACTCGTGACGACTAATGTGATGATGGACATAGTCCAAATCTTTGGACATACAATGCTTGACAGACCTATGAATATTTACAATAGGATTTACTGCCTTGACTGTGCTCGAGCATTCTATCTTAATCATCAGGATGGATTACTGTATGATCAAACAACTGATGAATTGGTCGAGGAGAGTATTGAATGGGCGATCTGAAGTACATATTTCTGGACTTTGATGGGCCACTAAATACTGGTCGTAATGATTATCTTGATCCGGATAAATACGGGCATCATTTCGATGATATGGCCGTACGAAACCTTCGTCGAATTGTCGACAGAACGGGAGCAAGAATTGTTGTATCCTCATCCTGGCGTCACCTCGGCCTGAAGCGTATTCAGGAGATCTGGAAAGACTGGGGTATGCCCGGGGAGATTATCGGTTGTACTCCTGGATTATGGGGTGATGGCAGAATTTTTAATACTCGAGGAGAAGAGATACAGCAATGGCTTGATGAGAATGCCCCCACGGATTATTCATACGTTGTTATTGACGATATGGATGAAGCCGAAGCGATAGAAGGCCAGGAGGACTTCTGGATACAGGTTGATCCTCATTGCGGGATCTCGTTTGATGATGTAGAATTAGCTATTGGAATACTGAATAAGGAAGAGAATCGTTCTAGAAAGAAACGTACTATGAAGTTTATCTTATTACTAATAGCGGCACTCATTCTGTGTAAAGTAATCTGGATAATGATTGCCACTCGCAATTTGGGTTCATTTGAAACAGAGAAGAAGGATATTCTAAGGCGTCGAAACTATTTGATGGAGAAAGTCATAATATCCCCTCAAGAACTTATTGAACGAATGCCATCAGCTGTTGGCGCACAGTTCCAAGGTGAATGGGCCTTGTATTCCTGTTCAATGCTATCTGCTTCACTTGTTAATATTGCGTATTTATATCCGGAGACAAAGGACGAATCCAAGGTGGCAATAGACAGTCTAATCAAAATGGTCCTTTCACCTGAACTCCGTCGATATGACTACGCTCGATGGGGAGAAGATCCGCTGGAGACTCTTGACGGAGACGAAAGCCATATTTCGTACCTCAGCCATCTCGCTTGGATGATTGCAGGATATAAACAAATTGGTGGTGATGGCAAGTACGATAAAACGTATCATTCTATCTGTGCTGCAATGAACCGCCGTTTGCTTGGCAGTGCAGGATTGAATCTTCAGACATATCCTGGCGAATACGTTTACATCCCTGATATGTTGGTCGCCATTGTAGCACTTAAGCTCTATTCTATTCAAAACGGAGGTAAATATGCGTCTACAGTACAAAGATGGTTGGACAATATGAAAGAAAAGCATCTTTCTGAGCCACAAGGGTTGATTGCCTCAATGGTGTTGGCTGACTGTGATAGTACGAACTGTGTTTCCGTCAAAGGCTCATACACGGCTTTGAGTTGCTATTACTTGACCTTTATAGATGAAGATTTCGCTCAAGAACAATACCAGAGATTCAAGGCTTCCTTCCTTAAGAAAAGGCCGATTTGTGGTTTCAAGGAGTATGCTTACAAATCTCCCCTATTGGCCATGGACATTGATGCCGGTCCAATCCTATTTGGTCTTTCCCCATCAGGAACTGCTTTTGGCATAGGGCCAGCTACATTCTTTGATGATTTGACTCTCCGGAAAAGATTCCTCCACACTGCCGAGTTGGCTGGCACAACAGTCGTCGCTCGTGGAAAAAGTCATTATCTTCTTGCAAATCTTGCCCTTGTGGGTGAAGCTATCACACTCGCAATGCGAACAGCTACATCGTGGAATTAGACCAATAAAACAGCAATGAAAAGAAAAAAAATAGTCGTCCTCTCAGGTGCCGGGATTAGTGTAGAAAGCGGCATTGCCCCTTTCCGTGGTACTGGCGGTTTATGGAATAATGAAGATCTGGCCAAACTCGCCACGATAGAGGCGTGGCATGAGCGTACAGCGGAAGTCCTTGAGTTCTATAACCAACGCCGAGCCTACCTCGCAGAAGTGCAGCCTAATTCCGCCCATTCCCTTTTGGCTGAGATGGAGAAGGAATTCGAGGTTACGATCCTTACTCAGAATGTCGATGACTTACACGAAAGAGCGGGCAGCTCCTGTATCGTACATCTTCATGGCGAGCTGACCAAAGTGCGTCCGGAGGATGTCTATAACAAGAATGATGGATTCTCCGAGGAAGAGGTAATTGACATCGGTTATTCCGAGATTCACCTGGGAGATACCGGAGGGAGAAACCATCGACAGCTCCGACCGCACATCGTGTTCTTCGGTGAACCTGTCCCTAAGATTGAAGATGCCGAATGCGAAATCGCCTGTGCGGATATTCTTTTAATTGTAGGTACGTCGCTTCAGGTCTATCCTGCAGCCGGTCTCTACATGCACGCACGTCCGGAATGTGCAATATATGTCATTGATCCCCAAAAGCCGAAAATCCCATTCACTCGACCCATACATTTCATCGAAGAGAAGGCAACCACCGGGATGGAGATCTTCGCACATGACATTGGTTTCCTTACTGCCAAATAGCCTGTCAAATAACTTAGTTTCTGACACTATGTCATAATTGTGTGACATTTACGCAGAAAATTTGGAGTTTTCATATTTTGGCATTACCTTTGCGTAGAATTTACGCAGAGTTAAAAACAAATGCCGATGAAAACATTCCACCTAACATTCAACCTCGAGTCTGACGGATGCTGGTACATCGAGTTTCCGGGGTATCCTTTCGCTCACCACAATCTGATGATGGTCGCCGGTGCGGACCTTCTGTGCGCCTATGTCGCCCATCTTCAGGGACACAGAAACAAGGCTATCGTCGATGTAACCCTTAATGAGAAGCACCTTGAGGGAAAAGATCCCGACCTCGTCCTGGAGCGTGTCAAGAAGGGCTACGGAGCCCACTACGTCAACTCAACCAAAGATGGAAGTGCGCCCAGCGTTCAAGTGAACGGGCTGGAGAGAGTAGCTGACACATCCTGGCTTTGTCCGGTCACCCTCCTTGTCCTGGGCTTCTATCCCAAGAAGATCAACCTGTACGTACCGAATAAAATTCACGCTTAAAAACGAAAATCATGAGCACCACAACCAACAACACTGAATCCCGAATCTATAACCTCATCATCCTTGATGAAAGCGGCTCCATGGACCACATCCGGATGCAGGCGCTATCCGGCGCGAACGAGACCCTTCAGACCATTCGCATGGCGCAGAAGGAGAACCCCGCAGACAACCAGATGGTCTCTTTCGTGACCTTCGACTCCCATCCCGGCCGTCCTGCCGTAAGACCGCTGATTCTCTGTGAGAAGATCGATACAGTGAAGGATATCGAACTCGACCAGTACCAGCCTTATGGCGGTACTCCCCTATACGACGCGATGGGCATCTCCATCACAAAGCTCAAGACGGTCGTTAAGGACGGCGACCACGTCCTCGTGACGGTCATCACGGATGGATACGAGAACTCGTCACAACACTTCAACGCGGCAATGATCAAGGAACTGGTTGACTCACTGAGCAAGCAGGGTTGGGCGTTCACTTACATCGGCGCAAACCAGGACGCCCATATGGCGGCCTCCGGGCTGGGAATCCGGAGTGCGATGGACTTCGAGGCTTCGGCTGAAGGCTCTTCCATGATGTGGCACAAGATGCATTCCGGCAACCGCGAGTTCTACAAGAAGGTGCGTCAGAGCAAGGAGAAGGGAATAGAATTCGACTACAACGAGGATTTCTTCGCCGAGAAGCAGGCCATGTCAAGGGTCACACCTCCCCATATCGGTGATTTGCAGCAGGGAGAGGTTTTTGTCTTCGGCTCGAACCTAGCCGGTCATCATGACGGTGGCGCCGCCCGCCTTGCTCGGGAGCGTTTCGGGGCCGTCTACGGACAGGGCGTCGGACTCCAGGGCTCCAGCTACGCCATTCCGACCATGGCTCTCTCTCTGAATGAGATCGCAAAGTATGTCGAGGAGTTCATCTGGTTCGCAGACTGCCATCCCGACCTGAAGTTCCTTGTGACCCGCGTTGGCTGTGGCGTCGCCGGTTATTCCGATGAACAGATCGCTCCCCTCTTCGCCCGGGCCTATGGCCTTCCGAATGTATGCCTTCCCGCCGAGTTCTGGAAGGTTCTGTCCTACAGATATGGGAGATAACCCTCCCATATCTTTTTGATTCGAAGTGTATTATCTGTATTTTTGTAATAATAAATCAACTCCATAACTTACAATGCTAGGCGCTATTATTGGGGACACTGTCGGCTCAGCCTATGAGTTCCATAATACAAAGGATTATAACTTTACGCTTTTCCTCGGCAACAGTGCATATACTGATGACAGCGTGATGACAATGGCTGTCGCTTATTGGCTGCTGAAAGACAAAGAGCACTCTTATCAGGGATTAGAGGATATAATGGTCATGTTCGCTGAGAAATACCCCTGTCCGATGGGTGGCTATGGCGGCGGATTTTACACCTGGCTGTTTGAGCCTGATAGGCTATATAACTTCGATGATAAATATGGTTCGTCACCTTACGAGTCAAAGACGGGCCGGCACCCATACGGATCATGGGGCAACGGTTCGGCGATGCGTGTAAGCGCCGTCGGCTGGTTCTTCGACACGCTGGAAGAGACCGAGCGTGTCGCGGCCATCTCGGCAGCAATCACGCATAATCATCCGGAGGGCATCAAAGGCGCACAGGCAACGGCTGCAGCCATATGGATGGCCAGGAACGGAAAGGATAAGGAGGAGATACGGGAATACATCGAGAAGACCTACGGGTACGACCTTCACAAGACATACGAGTATTGGCATCCAATCTATCATTGGGAATCCAGTTGCCAGGGAACGGTTCCTCAGGCGATGATTGCATTTCTTGATTCTGTCAACTTCGAAGACGCAATCCGAAAAGCCGTTTCTCTTGGCGGGGACAGCGATACTCTTGCATGCATTACCGGTGGAATTGCAGAGGCGTTCTATAAAGACATCCCGGATGAGATGATTGTACGCATGAAGAAACTGTTGCCACGTGTCTTCAAGACGATCCTTTTCTCAATCCAGGAACAAACTCATTACCGGAGTCTTAAATACAACAACCTGGTTATACAGCCGAGGCCGGATAATTGGGAGCAGCGCATCACGCCTTCACACATCTCTAAGCTATCCGATGGAGAAGTCTTTGTCTTCGGATCCAATCTTGCCGGGATGCATGGCGGAGGTGCCGCTCGTGCAGCGTATGAGAAGTTCGGAGCTGTATGGGGACAAGGTACTGGTATTCAGGGTCAAAGTTATGCTATCCCGACGATGCAGGGGGATGTTGATACCATCGAACCTTATGTTGATTCATTCATTGTCTATGCAAAAGCTCACCCGGAGAAAAAGTTCCTGGTGACACGTATTGGATGCGGCATAGCGGGTTTTCTCGATAGCGACATCGCACCCTTGTTCGAAAAAGCCCTCAACGTTGAAAACATCTGTCTTCCCAAAGAGTTTTGGGAGGAAATCACACAAGCTTAGTGTCAGAGCGGGCAGAGAACGCCTGCACTGCTCCCGATAGTAATGGAAGCCATGGGATTCTAGAACTCCAACTGAAATCCTTTGGCTTTCAGCCTTTCGTAGTTTTCCTTGTCAAAGCGATACTTGAGAGGCGTTCTCGTTCCGTGACGCGGAGTGCCGTCGTCAACCTCAGAAAGGATCTCGTAGTGCTTCATCTTGTTTGCGAAGTTGCGTCGGTCAAACTTGACCTCCAGGATGGATTCGTAAAGGTTCTGAAGCTGAGGGAGGGTGAATACCTCCGGGAGAAGCTCGAATCCGACCGGCTCGAAATGGATGTCTTTCTTCAGATGATAGAAAGCGTCCCGAAGGATCTTGTCATGATCGAAAGCAAGGGAAGGGACATCGGAAAGGGAAAACCATTCCGCCTTTTCAGCATCCGTGTCTGCCTGGACTTCCGCCAGTTTTACCAGAGCGTAATGGGCGACCGTGATGACCCGTTCGCGGGGATCCCGATGAATTTCGCTGTATGTCCCGACTTCTTTCAGATCTTTTACGGATAGCTTCAAGAGAGTTTCTTCCTTAAGTTCTCGGATTGCGGTATGGGCAACAGTCTTGTCCTTCTCCACATCAAGGAAACCACCAGGCAAGGCCCACTCCCCAACATAGGCTGTAGAGCTGGCCTCCTTCTCCTGACCGCGCTTGATCAATAATACACGAAGCTCTTTTCCGTCATATCCAAAAACGACACAGTCGGCCGTGACGGCCGGGTGCGGATACTCGTAGATATACTGTCCTTTCTTTGCCATATCACAAAGATACAATTATTAGGTAAGACAAACAAAAATTTTACGTAATATTTACGCAAATAATATCAAACGAGAATAGATGTTGCCGGCCGCGTCAATTGACGTAGCCAACCTACTCAATGAGAGGTGAGCGTCCTATTTCAACGTATGCACCCTACCGGTCCCTGCGATGCTCGGAGCTGCCCAGTCCGCGCAGAATAGCGGCGATGAGCGGCTTGAAGAGCAGGCAGAGGAGGATGATCAGGACAAGTGTCAATGCATCTTCCATAATCTCAAACTTTTGTTTCCCTTTGTTTAGGGCCTTCCGGCCCCGGGGATGCGTATATTTTTCTGCTTTCTGAAAGCGAGCCCGTATAGATAAAGGCAAGCCGGAGACGGAGAATCCGCTCCCGTTCGGGAGGAAGATTGTCCGCCTCCCCTGCCAGCAGGTCGGCTTGTCGCATCGGAGGGAGAGCTTAGATTTGCAGAACGGATATACGCCAATACACGGGGCCGCAAATTCGGAAGAGCCACTTCCGATTGAAGGAAATAGAACGCTGATGGACAGCGTTTTACCCGACCGAGAATAATGGTTACGCTTCTCGCTTGCTCCGAGAACAAAGATCCGCCCCGGAGGAGATCCGGGGCGGCGCAGAAAAGCAAGCGGGAGCGGAGAACCCGTCTCCCCGACGGTTTACTGAAGCGTCCCGCCGATGACGCTGACCTGAGATGCGAGGATCTCGGTGATGGTCCTTTCCACACCGTTCGAGTCGGTGAAGCGGTTGTTGCGGAGGTGGCCCTTGACCTCGACGCCGGCGCCCTTGACGAGGGCGG
>JAEEGL011145388.1_pt1 | contig 11234 bp, 8 predicted proteins | sample 9134231 | NCBI WGS metagenome assembly JAEEGL01 (sample SAMN16246548, study PRJNA631951) | gut metagenome | biome: gut microbiome; feature: rumen; material: fiber-attached | host: Bos | place: Iran: Karaj | collected 2018-10
CCGTCGGCGTCCGTCAGTCCCTCCTTCCACTTGTTGCCCTTCCAGTCCTCGGCGCGTTCGGGCGCGGGCACGCCCATGCCTTCCCACCAAACGGTATTATGCTTGGTGTCGAGAGCGACGTTGGTAAAGATGGTATTGCGTTTCGTCATGGCAAGCGCGTTGGGATTGGACTTTGCGCTCGTGCCGGGCGCTACGCCGAAAAATCCGTTTTCCGGATTGACGGCATAAAAAGTCCCGTTTCTCTTCCGGATCCAGGCAATATCGTCGCCGACCGTCCAGATCTTATACCCTTTGGCACGATACCCTTCGGGCGGGATCATCATGGCGAGGTTGGTCTTACCGCAGGCGCTGGGGAAAGCGGCGCAAACGTACTTTACGTCTCCGTCCGGTCTTTCGACGCCCAAAATAAGCATATGTTCCGCCATCCAGCCTTCTTTCCACCCCTGATAAGAGGCGATACGGAGCGCAAAACACTTTTTGCCGAGAAGCACGTTGCCGCCGTAGCCGCTGTTTAATGAATAAATGGTATTATCCTGCGGGAACTGGCAGATATAGCGGTTTTCCGCATCGAGATTTACTTTACTGTGAATGCCTTTGACAAAATCGTCTCCGCCTTTTAATTGTTCGTACACCTTGCTCGAAACGCGTGTCATAATCTTCATATTGAGTACGACGTAAAGGCTGTCCGTCAGTTCTATGCCGTACTTTGCGAACGAAGAGCCGATCTTGCCCATAGAAAAAGGTATGACGTACATCGTACGACCTTTCATTGCGCCGTCTGCGATGGCGTCCAGTTTTTTGTACGCTTCGGCCGGATCCATCCAGTTATTGGTCACGCCCGCTTCCTCTTGTGTCGGGGTGCAAATGAAAGTTCTGTCTTCCACTCTCGCAACGTCGTTTTCCGCCGTGCGGTGATAAAGACATCCCGGATAAGCGCTGTTACTGAGCCTGGTCACTTCGCCTTCCGCAATGGCGTCGCTGACGAGGAGTTTTTGCTGTTCTTTACTCTCGTCCACCCAAACGACGTCGTCGGGTTTAAAGAGCTTTCTGTATTTTTCAACAAAGTCTAAAACAAACTTATTATCTGTCATTTTCGTCTCCTTTTTCTTAAGATCTCTTAACGTAATTTTACCACAGAACAGGCGATTTTGCAAGAGCAAAGGAACGATCGGACTTCCTGCCGCATAAAAATAACGAATAGCTTAAAAAAACCGTAAAACGCATTGAATTATACGTCGGATTGACTTATAATTAGATTATACAGATATACATAGAACAAGGAGGTCGTATCATGCAAAAAACCGCTGTGGGTAAAATAACGGACAAATTCGCTACGTTTACCGTCAAATATCGCTGGCCGATGGCAATACTCTTTCTCGTATTGTCCGTCGTTTGCGCCGTTGTTATTCCGTTTACAAAGATCGTATACGACGTCTCCACGTATCGACCGGACGAAAGCGTTTCGGCCGTCGGTCTCGACGTGTTGAAACAGGAATTCGACGACAAAGGTATGACCTATGTCATACTGCCAGACGTCACCGTTCAGGAAGCGAAAGAGATCGCCGACGAACTGTCAAAAACGGATGGCGTCTCGTCGATCATTTTTGAACCCACCACTTCCTACAATTCCGAAAACAGCACGGCGATGCTGACCGTTATGCTGACCGACTACGACTCCACGCAGGGTTGCTTTTCTACCATGCAACGGTTGATCAAGGCGGGCAAGCCGTATAACGCGTCTTTCCTCGGGCAGTCCGCTATCTCCTACTATACCAAGTTGGAAACGGAAGAGAGCATTATGAAGATCGGCATTGCCATCGCGGTCATCATTCTCGCGATGCTCCTTGTTACCTCAAAATCTTATTTCGAGCTTGTTCCCCTTCTGCTCAGTTTCGGCGTGGCCGTCTTATTGAATATGGGAACGAACTTCATTTTCAACGGCATATCCTACATATCCAACCTTGTTTCCATCGTGCTCCAATTGGCGCTGTCCATCGACTACTCCGTCATACTCATGCACAGATATATGGAAGAACGCTTAAACGGCAAAGACCCGAAAGAAGCGGCGATCGACGCGCAGAAAAAAGGAGTACCGGAGATCTTATCCAGTTCTTTCACCACCATCGCCGGGCTGTGCGCGCTGATGTTTATGGCGATGAAAATCGGAACGGAGATCGGGCTTGCGCTCGCAAAAGGCATTGTGTTCAGTCTCCTATCCGTCGTATTCTTTATGCCCGCCTTGCTCGTTCTTTTTTCCAAGCCTTTGGATAAAAGCCGTCATAAGCCTTTCGTGCCCAACATCACGAAGCCGACCAAAGCGATCTTAAAAGCGCGTAAGATCATCGTGCCCGTTTTCCTCGTCATTGCCATCTTTGCCGGCGTAGGGCAATTTTTCAGCGCCTATTCCTTCACGATGAACGGCGGCGCCGAACTCGATAAATCCAAAAAGGTGGCTTTGGAACGGGGTTTCGGAACAATGAATCCTCTCGTTATTATTGTTCCCAACGACGGAGACAGCGAAAAACAACATCGGTTGATTGATTACGTTACCTCTTTTGAGGTCGTGGATTCTACGGTTATGCAGATCGCCGACGAGGTATACCTGACTGACGCTTTTACCAAAGAAGAAGCGCAGGAGATCATTCCGTCGATGATGGCTTCCGACAGCGAAAACACCTCTTCATTATCGAGTATGGCCTCGGCGTACGTCAACGTCGCTTACGACCGATACTGCTCCTCAAACGATCTACCGAACGACGCCAAGGTGCCTTTGATCGACCTACTTATATTCGTTTCGGAAGACGAAGAGCTTTCTTTATTCATTCCGAAAAGTTATCGCGGGAGCTTATCGCAACTCTCTTACGCAAAGCAGAATCTTTTCGGCGAGAACTACGTTCGGATGACCTTTAACATCAACGCGGGCGTAGAAGATAAAGAAGCGTTCGAGTTGGTCGCCGCGCTCAAGACCGGGTTAAAGGACTATTACGACGAATATTATTTGACGGGCGAAACGGTAGTGTGCCACGATATGTCGGAATACTTTCCGCAGGATAACTTGCATATCATTTTGTTCACTCTCGCGTTTATTCTGATCATCCTGTTCTTCACCTTCAGAAACGCCCGCCTGCCGATCCTGCTCGCCTTTGCCATACAGGCAGGCATTTGGATCAACTTCGTCATTCCGTACTTGTCCGGGTATCCGCTGTGCTTTATCGGATATCTCATTATTACGGCGGTACAGATGGGCGCGACCATCGACTATGCCATCGTACTGACCAATCGGTATTATGCTTTGCGAACGCAGATCGACGACAGACTGCAAGCGATGGCGGAGTCTCTGAACGCCGTCTTCCCCACAATTATCACGTCCGGCGTTATCCTTACCCTGACGGGATTCGTGCTGTCCGTCGCTGCGTCAGGCGTCGTATCCGCATTGGGTTCGTTACTGGGCGCGGGCGCCGCGCTGTCTATGGGGATCGTCCTGCTCGTTCTTCCGTCACTATTGCTCGTCACCGAAAAAGCGACCGATTTTTGCGCTTTTAACAATATTTTTAAAAAACTGATCAACAGGAGAAAAAAATGAGCGATAACAAAGCCCTTTTCAAATACGCCATACAACTCGGCGATCAAGTCGCTATGAGTTTGTTGCGTAAAAAGAGCTACGTCAAACTGGCTTCTTTACGATGCAAATACTTTTATTCGCAAGAACCCGTACCTTTTTCCGATCGTAAAAACCATTCTTATTCCCCCTTACGTGTCGGCGAAAAGTGGTCGAAAGACCTCTTCGGATGCGCGTGGATGCACTTTACGGGCAAGGTCCCGCCGAAGGCCAAAGGAAAGCACGTCGTCCTTTTGATCGACGTCGGCGGCGAAGGATGCGCTTATACGCAAGACGGAAAGCCGTTTGCGGGTATCACCGATATCGCTCCCATCGAAAAGAATTTTCATATCCTGCGCGGCAAAAAGATCATCGAAGTCTGTCCCCGCTCAAACGGCGACGAAGAGATCGATCTGTGGCTGGACGCAGGTGATAACGCCGAGAAAAGAACGAAAGAAGTCGGCGTCTTCCGTCAAGCCGATATCTGCGTCGCAAGAGACGATGTAGCCGGTCTTTTTTACGACGTGCAAAACCTGGCGCTGACAAAGCCTTATCATCCCTTCTTTACCCGAAAGCACCAAACCATGAACGGCTCTTTACTGAAATCCGCGCCCGGCATCGTTTTTTCTTCCGCAAAAAACGTCGAGAAAGCGCGTAAAGTTATTTCTTCCGAACGGAAAAAAGGCTCGGTTCCGCCTTACACTGTGTACGCCGTAGGCCACGGACATCTCGATCTTGCCTTTATGTGGCCTATACGGGAAACCAAACGTAAAGAAATAAGAACCTTTATTAATCAATTAAACAATATCGAAGCATACGACGGGTACGTCTACGGCGCCAGTCAGCCGCAACAATTCGAGTGGTTGGAAGACCTTTCTCCGGAACTTTTTTCTCAGCTTGTCAACGCGGAAAAACAAAAGCGACTCGAACTTCAGGGCGGCTTTTGGGTAGAGTCGGATACTAACCTTCCGTCGGGCGAGTCGCTTATACGTCAGGCTCTTTACGGACAAAAATACTGGAAAGAAAAATTCGGTCACATCTGCAAAACGTGTTGGTTGCCGGACACCTTCGGTTTCAGCGGAAATCTGCCGCAAATCCTGAAAAAGAGCGGCATGGATTACTTCTTGACCATGAAACTGACTTGGAGCGACACGAACAAGATCCCCTATCATACCTTCCGTTGGAAGGGTGTGGACGGCACCGAAGTCATCGCGCATATTCCGCCCGAACACACCTACAGCGGCGAAGCGATGCCCATCAACACGGTACCCGCGATGGCGGAGTACGGCGAAAAGGATATCGTTCCCGTTTGGGCTTCTCTCTTCGGCATGGGCGACGGAGGAGCCGGCCCGAGCGTCGGGCATATCGAATCCTACCTTCGCCAAAAGGATTCTTCGGTTTTACCCAAAGTTGTTTTTTCACCCATCGTCGATATGTTCGAAGAAATGGAAAAATACCGCGATAAAATGCCCGAACATCAAGGAGAACTGTATCTGGAATTTCACCGCGGCACGTACACGACGCAAAGCGATATCAAACGGCACAACGAACTGACGGAATATGCTCTGCACAACGCCGAATACCTCGCCGTTTCGACCAGTCTTTTCGATAAAGAAAAAGCGGATAAGATATGGAAAGAATTTTTGCTCTATCAATTCCACGACATCCTTCCCGGCACTTCCGTCGAACGGGTCTATAAAGAATGTTTTGCCCGACACGAAGTCCTCCGAAAAGAACTTATTTCTTTCCGCGACAACGCGTTATCCACCCTCGCGGGAAGCGACCTCGTCGCGTATAACTTCAATCCTTACGGCGGCAAAGAAACGGTAGTCTATAACGACGCTCTGTACGAAACAAAAGCCGTTCCTTACGGCGGCAGTAAGCTCTGTCCTTACGAAAAAGAAAACTGTTTGAGCGGCGGAGACGACTTTCTGCAAAACGAATTTTTAACCGTCAAATTCGATAAAAGCGGCGATATCGTTTCTTTGATGAAGGATGGAAAAGAATATCTGAAAGGTCACGCCGGGCGTTTTAAATTACATACCGACACCACAAAAAGATTCGACGCATGGGAAGTGGAATACTCCTATCTGTCCGCGCCGAGTCAAACACTGGTCTTTACCGATCCGAAAGTGACCGAAGGGTGCGGATATATCTGTCATGAAATGACGTGCGAGGCTTCAGCGTCGACCTTTACGCGTCGCGTGATCCTGCGAACGGGGAGTCCGTACGTAGAGATGGAACTGGACGTCGACTGGAAAGAAGATCACAAGATGCTCCGCGTCGAAGCCGAGCCGAAAGAATGGGCGGACGAGGTACTGTGCAACATACAAATGAGTACGATCAAACGTCCGACCACCGAAAAGAATTCACGTGACAAAGCCAAGCACGAGATCTGCGCGCAAAAGTGGATCGATATCGGCGGTATCTCCTTTATGACTAAATCGAAGTACGGCTGGCGCGTCAAAAACGGTCTTGTCTCTCTTAACCTGCTCCGCTCCCCGACCAATCCCGATCCGACCTGCGACAGAAGAAAGCACACTCTTTATTTTGCGTACTATCCGCACGAGGGTTCCGCTTTCGACGCGGAAACACCGCGCTATGCCGCCCTTTACAATAATCCTCTCGTCGTTCGTAAAAACGCAGCCGTCCTTCCCTCTTACGTCATCGCCGATAAGAGGAATATAATCGTTGACACCATAAAGCCTTCCGAAAACGGAAAAGGCGTCGTCCTTCGCGTTTACGAAGCGGAAGGGATATGCGCGAAAGCGGCGATCACGTTATCCAAACGACCGAAAAAGGTAACCGAAACGAATATGCTTGAAGAGCCGATCGGCGAGATCGACCTAAGCGATATCGTCTTTACGCCCTTTGAGATCAAGACGATCTATCTCGAATTTTAATAGGAAATAATTTTATGTAGCGGGACGTCCCACGGATCGACGGGGACGTCTTGTTTTTGTTCCGCAAAAGCAAGTCCAACCGTAAAACAAGGGTGAGAAGAAAGATAGGAGTCGTAATACCCTTTCCCGTGTCCGAGTCGATTATTGTTTTCGTCGAACGCAACGAGGGGTACGGCCATCACGTCAAAGTCGCCGCAAAACATTTCTCCCTTCGGCTCCTTGATGCCGAAAGCTCCGACCGTATATTCGGTCGAACGATCGACGGAGACGAAGAACATATCCTTACCGCTTACGCACGGCAGGCAGACGGTCTTTTTTTGCGACAGAAGTTCGGAAATGATAAAAGAAGTATCCGGCTCCGTTTCGGTCGACATAAAGAGTGCGACCGTGCGAGCGGCTCTTACTTCCGGCAAAGATAAAAAAGTTTCCGCTATCAAACGGCTCTTTTCCGTCTTATCGGTCAAACCGGCGATCAACGAGCGGACGCGTTTTCTTATTTCAGTCTTCGTCACTTTTCGACTGGCGTTTTTTACGCGGTTTGGGATAGGTGAAGTTTTCTTTTTTACCCTCGATCAGCACGTTGTAGTACATCGCGGCGTCGTTCTTGGCCTCTTCCAGATCCATATCCACGCAATAGCCGCACTCTTTGGGCGTTGCGCCGGGGATATCGCCCGTGAACTCGCTCGCATAGTCGAACGTGCGCTCTACAAGAGGTCTGATGGTATCCGTATCGACGTCGCCTACGACGATAAGATAAAAGCCCGTGCGGCATCCCATCGGTCCAAAGTAAATAATGCGATCTTTCCATAAAGGATCGTTCCTTAGATAGGTAGCGCAGATATGTTCGAGCGCGTGCACGCTCCCCGTCGTCATGACGTCTTCGTGATAGGGCCGCTTAACGCGGATATCGAACGTGGTGACGGTCTCGGCGCCGATGACGTATTTGCAAGACACGTATAAGCCCGCTTTTAAGCGCAGATGATCGATCGTAAAACTCGGTATCGTTTCCATTTGTATTTCCCCTTGTTTTTATATTCCCAAATATTTTTTTATTCCTTCCACAACGCCGTAGCGACGTTTGGTCGCATGAAAAGTAGCGGCTTTTATCGCATCCGGCGACGCTTTTTCCATCGCGACGCTCTTGCCCGCGTAGCCGAGCATGGCAAGGTCGTTGTTATTATCACCGAAGGCGATCATACGTTCTCGCGGAATGCCCGTCTTTTCTCCGATCAACTTCATTCCGTCCGCCTTCGTGCATCCGAGCACGAATACGTCCACGTACGACCCCATCGGGAAGCAGGACGCATACGGCGCGATCTCCGCCAGCGTCTCTTTTGACATCGGATGAAGCAGTTCCACTTTATTGACCCGTTTCGCCTCGAAGTCTTCGAATATCTCGCTCACAGAACGAATACTGTCTTTTCTTTGCATGCAGCGCAACGCATAGCTGGGCCCGTCGCAATCGAACACGGCGGGAATATGCTCTCTTTCGATGATCCCGGCGATCTTCTCTACGCTCTTTCGCGGCATCAATTTACAATCGAGCACCTCGCCATGAAACTCCGTATAGGCCGCCGCGCAAATAATGCCGTCCCACTTGATACGTCTCATTACGTTTTTCGGCAAACAGCATTTCGGCCGGCCGGTATCGATAACGCAGTAGTGCCCCGCTTTTTGCGCGCGACGTATGGCGCGCGCGATCCGCATCGGAAACCACCCGTGAAAATAGATCGTATTGTCGATATCAAAAAATAAAATATGCTTTTCCACGTCAAAGATTATAACACGCTTTTTCGTTCTTGTAAACGACGAAAAAAGCGTATTTACTTTTTTTATTTTTATGCTTATAATAATTGTATTCTTATTTTACTGTCGGAGGTGCGAATGGTACTCTTTTTCAGCGGAACGGGAAACAGCAAGCATATAGCGAAGATCGTAGCCGATTCTTTAGGCGACGAGCTCGTCGATATCACGCCCTACCTGAAAGAGAACAAGGGTGGAGAATTCTTATCCGACAGGTACGTTTTCGTCACGCCCACGCACGCGTCGTACATTCCGCGCGTCGTAGAAAAATTTATTTTGAAAAGCGTCTTTTCCAAAGAAAAAAAAGCCTACTTTCTGCTTACTTGCGGCGCCTCCTGCTCTCGCCCCGGCGTAGTCAAACGTTTACGTCCCGTCTGTAAGAAAAAAGACGTCGTTTTAAGCGGAGTCGAAGGCGTAGTTATGCCCGAAAACTATATCACTCTCTTTGCCGCGCCCTCGGAAGAAACGGCGAAAAAAATCATAAAAAAAGCCGAGAATGATCTCGATCCCATTATCGAAAAAATCAAGGCGGGAGAAGATATATTCAACAAGGCCTTTCCGACCTTTTCTACTTTTATCGTCAATCCGATCTTTTATAAAACGCTCGTAACGGACAAGCCTTATTATACCACGGACGCTTGCGTCTCCTGCGGTAAATGCGCGACGCTTTGCCCGGTAAATAATATCTCGATGGAGTCCGGAAAACCGAAGTGGAACGGAAACTGCATCCAATGTATGGCCTGCATCGGCGCGTGTCCCGCGCAAGCCATCGAATACGGCAATAAAGCCAAAAACAAACGGAGGTACTATCTCTCCTGATGATCACTATCAGAAAATACCGTCCGGAAGATAAAGAAGCGGTAAAAAACATCTGCCGCGTGACCGCGCATTCGTCCTATAAAAAAACACCGAAAACGCTTGAAGCGGCCGTTATCCTATATAACGACTATTACACCGAGCAGGAACCGGAAAACATTTTCGTCGCGGCAAACGACAACGACGAAGCCGTCGGATACGTTCTTTGTTCCTCAGACGAAAAAAAGTTTATTAAAGAAACTAAAACGACGTACAAAAAGCGTCTCGCCGGCATTTGCCCGTCGAAAAATATCGAGTTCGTCCTTGCGCGCGTTTTAACGCGTTTGCTTCCGAAAAAGTACCGCGCGCACCTGCATATCGACATTTTGCCCGACTATCAAAAAAAAGGGTTAGGCACCCTTCTTATGGATGCGGAGCGGGAACACCTTTTTTCCCTCGGCATTCCATACCTGACCGTTCTTTCCATCGACGTGGGATCGAACGGATATCGCTTCTATAAAAAATACGGATTCAAGTCGGTCCGCTCCTGGCTTCCCAACGTAAAAACGATGTCCGTAGCGACCGACAAGGAGTAACAATGAAAACCATAAACGACTACGAAATAAAAGAGATCGCACCGAAAATATACGTTATTCAAGAATACAATCTGTCCACGATGACGGTCGTCGTCGGCACAAAACGCGCCCTTGTCATCGACCTCGGCGACGGCGTGGACGACTTCCGTTCCGTTGTGGAAAAACTGTGCGACGGTCTGCCGTACGACGTGACCTTGACGCACGGGCACGTGGATCACTCGGGCGGACGGTGGCAGTTTCCTAAAATACATATGTCTCCTCGGGACAAGCGCCCTTATAACGACAGCACACCCTTGCTCCGCAAACTTTATCTTGTCGGAATGAAGTTTACCGTGCCGACCATCTCTTTCAAAAAAGCTCGCTTCGGGCGCCGACCGCAACCGGAGATACAATATATCGACGAAGGACACGTTTTCGACTTAGGTGATCGCATAGTAGAAGCCATCGCTTTGCCCGGTCACACCGTCGGATCTTTAGGGTATCTTGTTCGCGAAGAACGCATCCTTATCGGCGGCGACAGCATGAATCCGGGGCTATTCTTATTCATGCACCACTCGACATCCGTCGAAAGCTGGCTGAAAACGGCAAAAAAAGTCGTATCCATCCGCGACCGCTTCGATCTGTTCTATCCCGCGCACGGTTTTTCTCCCCTGTCGGAAAAATCCCTGCAAGACCTTATTACCTGCGCCGAAAACGTTCTGAAAAAACGCAAGAAGAACTTTTTCCTTCCGCTTATCGTAAAAGAAAGATACCGCGGCGTCTCGATCACCTATCGTCTTTCTCACGTCCGCGATAAAAAATTCGACCGCCGTTTTCTCCCGTAATGCCCGTTGCAAATTTATTGCCGATATCGCATGAAATTCATTGACAAAAGCCGAATTCCTCATTATAATATTAAACGCAAATGCTGCTATGGCTCAGTCGGTAGAGCACGTCCTTGGTAAGGACGGGGTCGGCAGTTCAAATCTGCCTAGCAGCTCCAAACAAAAAGGCTATCCGTAAGTGGATGGCCTTTTTGTTTGGAACCGAATAATTGACTGCCGACTCCGGACAAACCAAGGACAAGTTATAAGGGGACTCCGTAAAGCAAATGCTTTACGGGGATAAGGAGCGACTGAGCATAAGACGGCAAGTGCAAGAGAAACGCGCGCACAAGCGATAAAGCGAGAGTTCCGACGCAAGGACGGGGTCGGAGTTTGAGCGCGCCAAAGATGTCGCACCCGCGATAGTCGCGCAGCATTGCTCCGCAATGAGCTAAAAATTGGCGGTTTTCTTTTGTTTCATTTGATTTTTTAACTACCTTTTGTCGCAAAAAAAAATAAACTAAAATGACATTGGTAGTACAAACCCTATTGTTATATATGATAGTTTTTTAAAAAAATGTTTATTGACAATTTATACTGATTGATTTATATTATATTTAACAAATGAGAAGATATTTGATAGAAGATATACAATTTAGTTTGACAGGAAATTCATTTGATAGAAGTAAGATCATTGCTATCAATTATTTTGATGGAGATAAAAGACGATGGTTAA
>JAEEGL012180278.1_pt1 | contig 11234 bp, 9 predicted proteins | sample 9134231 | NCBI WGS metagenome assembly JAEEGL01 (sample SAMN16246548, study PRJNA631951) | gut metagenome | biome: gut microbiome; feature: rumen; material: fiber-attached | host: Bos | place: Iran: Karaj | collected 2018-10
CTTCGATTGAATTTAAACCAAGCTTAGGCAGATTATGAAGTTCAGAGATTATTTCGCATAATCCATCAACATTGCTTTTCTCTGATACCTGTCGGCATTCGTAATATATGGATTTATTCTGACAGTCTTTCAATGCCTGTTTTATCAGTTCACTTTTTCCAACACGTCTTCGTCCATATATTAGAGCAAAGCTCATTCTGTCATTGTTTATTTCTTTTTCTAGCTGTTTTAGCTGTTTAGTTCTTCCAATAAAATTCATTTTTTACTCGATTAGTTCCGACTCGATTTATATCGAACTAAAGTAATTATAGAACCTTATTTTTTATTTGTAAATTTACTCGGTAACAACCGAGTCGGTTTTAACCGAGTAAAAATATTGTTGAATAAAAAAAGCTATCTTAAGATAGCTTTTTAAAGAAGTTTTCTAAGCTGTTATTTTTTATCTTTATCTTTTATAAGTTCGATCACATCAAAGGTAACATCAAGATATGCTCCTGAATCTATGAATGAGTATTCATATGAAGGTAGAATCCTGATTGAATCTCCATATTTCTTTTCATAATCATCCTTACACATTGCTGCGTATCGAGCCACATCGTCTGTGAATGATTTAGGATTTACCACAGGATTATTGAACATGCAGGAAACAGAACGAGGCTGTCCCTGATGCAGTGCATCATCAAGATGTTCCTCAATATTGGTGGATAGAATATAGGTGCAGGCTGCAACACTCAGGATGCCAGCTACAAAAATCATTAGGCTGCGAAAATTAGGTTTTTTCTTCAAAAACATATCATAGATAAAGAACAGCAGCAGAACTCCAGCTACTACATATGCAACATTTAACAGCATAATAAACTCCGAGAAATACCAATGTACTTATACAAATATAGGATAAATTTTGAAAAAGAGCTGATATAACTGTCTGAATCTTAAAAACAACTGTGAAAAAATATGTCATAAGCCTCTTCTCTAGTCATCTTAAGGCATAGATAAATAAAGCTCTGAATCATAACAACCATCATGGAATACAGTATTTCTTTTTTTTTGCATTTAATTTTTTTTGTAGGAAAAGGTAAGTCCTATATTAGAGCTTTAAATTAATATTTAATAAAACTCGTTTTAAATTCAAATAATTATCCTAAGTTTTTTCTTTTTATCAATTTATTGAATCTCGTCAAAATTTAATTTTTTGAGCAACTTTATACTAGACCTTGCGACTTTGCACTAAATTTACGCACGGTTTCTTGTGGGGCGAATTTAACTGAGACACGACATTCTGTTCTTTCGGTGAATATGCACCTCAAAAGTGATTTTGTGCATGTAAATAATTCATTGTGTCCTTTAATAGGGAGAAATGATGGTGTCAGGTTGTTTTTTATAAATAACAACATAAAATCAAACACATATCAGCGTCAGTCAGAGCTAACAGTAAAAGATTATCCTTTTTACTGATGGTTTATGCGTTAAGAGGATATTTCTTTTCTTTATGCTAAAACGTAAGGAAAAATGTCTCAAACAATTGGAGTTTATTTATGAAAAAAAATCTATTTAAAGGTGTAGCTATTCTACCAATAGCTTTAGCTTTAGCAATTACAACAGGCTGTGCCACCAACACCGAAGCTCAGTCCACAGCTGTGTCTGCAACCACAGGCGCAACTACCGTTGTAAGCACTCCTGCTCCTGAGAAGAAACAGGCCAAGAAGAAGCTTCCAACTGTTGCAATTCTTGCAACCGGCGGCACCATTGCTGGTACCGGTGCTGAGGGTAAGTCAACCAACTACAAGCCAGGTCAGCTGAATGTTGAGGCCTTAGCAGAGGCAGCAAAGCTTTCTGATGTAGCTAATGTTCATGGCGAGCAGATCTGCAACATCAATTCAGACGACATTACCTCAGAGATCTGGTTACAGATTGCAAACCGCATAAATAAACTTGCTAAGGACTCATCAGTATCCGGCTTTGTAATTACTCACGGTACTGATACCCTCGATGAGACAGCATATTTCCTGAATCTTGTATTAAAGACTGACAAGCCTGTAGTTGTTACCGGTTCTATGAGACCTTCAACTGCAATCTCTGCAGATGGTCCATTAAATCTTCATCAGTCTGTAGCTCTGGCATCAAATCCAAGCGCCAAGGGTAAGGGCGTAATGGCTGTTATTTCTGACAGAATCTACGGCGCACGTGACATCCGCAAGATTAACACCTTCAATGTAAATGCATTTAATTCTGGTGATTACGGCTGCATGGGCTATGTAATTGATGATAATGTTCTGTTCTACAGTCAGCCTGTCAAGAAGCACACCGTAAACACCGAGTTTAATGTTTCAAATCTAAAGACTCTCCCAAAGGTAGCTGTTCTTTACTTTAACGTAGATACCGACGGTTCAATTATCGATTACTATGCTCAGAAAGGCTATAAGGGTATTGTTATCGCAGGCGCCGGCAGCGGTGAGTACAGCGTAAGCTGGAAAGAGGCAATTGCAAGACATCCTGAGATGATTGTAGTTCGCAGTACCCGTGTAGGTTCTGGCTATGTATCTGCAAGCGATGACTACGATATTGCAAACGTACTTCGCTGCGATGATCTTCAGCCACAGAAGGCTGCAGTTCTTCTAAGACTTGCTCTGACCAAGACTTCAAAGAAGGCTGAAATCCAGAAGATTTTTGACAAGTACTAATATCTGATTCTATCCGTAAATGAAATAATAGGCCGGTTAACTATAATCGGCCTTTTTTTATGCGATTTAACTCAACTCTTTGATATTTTTTCTTTTTGTATTTGTTTAAAAGTAAGTACGATTAAACTAGTAGTGTTATCTTTTCGTGAGTGTGATTTGAAAGTTGGCATGCTAATTGATTAGATACTCGTAGCAATATGTGTCTGTCAGTTTTTTGACAGGAGGAATCTATGAGTTTAATGATCAATCCTTTAGTAGCTAACCCTACAATGTTAAATCAGCTTCAGAGAATGCAGCAGAATATGCGTTCTTTGCAGGTTGCATCAACTGGCATGAAAGATACATTGCAGCAGAAGATTGAAAATGCTCCGGTAATGGTGCCAGGTCAGTCAGAGTCAGACAAGAGTGATTCTGTTCAGACCAAGGATAACATTGGTGCTTTTGCCAATATGCTTCATGAAGCTTTTGAGAATGTTAATACCATTCAGAACGATGCCGCCAATAAACAGACACGTTTCGACCTTGGTGACAGAAAAGTCACACTGTCAGACGTAATGCTGGCAACTCAGAAGGCCAGTCTATCTTTTGACGCTACCGTTCAGATTAGAAACAAGATGATTGAAGCATACAGAACCATATCTCAGATGCAGATTTAACTGCATATTCGGATGATGAGGAACTAATATGTCAGAAAACGGATTCCCAGTTGCTCCAGGTAATCAGGATGAAAGCAATCTGCCAGCTACAACAGATGGTGCTGATGCATCATCAACTGATATTGCTGTGTCAGATTCCGTTCCTGCTCCTAGTACCGGTCTTCCTGAGAAGCACTCGGCAATAAAGAGTTTCTTTAAGGATGGCGAAATGGTTCGCCGTCTGGTGATTCTCGTTTTCCTGGTTATCTTTGTTGCGGGTATCATTTTTGCGGTTATAAGCTTCACTTCAACTGGCGGCAAGGCTCCTGATACAGAGAGAAAGCTTGGTCAGTACTCTTCCCAGGAAATCGGAAATGTACTGGACTTTTTAGATACTGAAGGCTACAAATACAAGCTTGCTAACAATAACACCATCATCGTGGATGCAAACGAGTACAGCGATATTACCGAGCAGATGCTGCGCAAGGGTATCGCTCTTCCTCAGGAGGCAACCGACGAGGGTGATCAGATTATTATGACCGACTCTGGCTTTGGTGTTTCCCAGAGAATGGAAAACGAGAGAATCAAGCACAGCCGTGAGGTTCAGCTTGCAAGAGCCATTGAGCGTATTGACGGTATTTCACATGCAACCGTACTTTTAGCAATTCCAAAGGACAATGTATTTGCAAGAGAGAAGAGCAGACCAAGTGCAGCTGTTGTTGTTACTCTAAAACCAAATACATATCTGTCTCCAGAGAATGTTAATTCCATCAGATTCCTTGTAGCATCCTCAGTACATAATCTTCTGTCAAAGGATGTTACTGTTACCGATCATAATGGTCGTCAGTTAAGTGCCGAGGTAAAGGGAGATACTCCTGAGAGCAAGATTCAGCGTGAGTTTGAAATGAGAACCATGCGTGAGGCTCAGTACCGCGACAAGCTTGATTCAATCCTGATGCCAATGCTTGGTCTTGGCCGTTACTCTGCTGAAGTTGATGTTACTCTTGATACCACCGTGCAGGAGGAAACAGCTCAGCTTTATAATCCTGATTCTCAGGCAGTACGTTCAGAGACCTTAAAGGAACAGTCCGGTAATGAGGATAAGAAGAATCCTTACGGCGTTCCAGGCTCACTTTCTAATCAGCCTCCTGCAAACGCTGCTATTCCACAGCAGCTAAAAGACGGTACAGGAAGCTCTTCAGATTCAACCTCAAATCGTAAGGAAAGCCGAGAGGCTGTTCGTAACTACGAAGTTGATACCACAGTAAGACATACTGTTCGTCCATCTAATATCGTATCCCGTCTGACTGTATCTGTAGCAGTTGACTATGATCGTATTGTGGATGCAGAAGGCGGTGTTAAATATGAGCCTCGCTCACAGCAGGATCTTGATAAGATCGCTGATCTGGTACGTGGTGGTTTAGGCCTGAATGAGACTCGTGGTGACTTTGTAAAGGTTGAGACTGTATGTTTCCCTCATGGCGATGTTAAGCCTCCACTACCTTGGTACGAGCAGGAATTCTTCTACAGACTTGTACGTATCGGCGGATCTGTTATTGTTGTGCTGATTGTGGTTATCTTCGTGATACGTCCTCTGCTCAACAAGCTGCTGCACAAGGACGAGGAGGATATGTCTCCAGAGGCAGAGCAGGACGAGCTCGACTCTCAGTCTGCACTTGACGGCTATGACGATTTCAACCTGATAGCCAAGAACAAGGAACTTGCTGATCAGGTATACACCATCAACAACGACGGCGGTATTGAGCTTCCTAACCTTCATAAAGAAGCTGATCTGCTCAAGGCTGTCAGAACTCTGGCTTCCAATGAACCTCAGCTGACTGCGGAAGTTATAAAAGAATGGCTTAACGCTGATTTTAAGGATAAGAACTAGGGTAGTACTATGTCAGATGAAAAGGTTTCAGCAGCACCAGCTCCTGCTCCAGCTCCTGCTGCAATGCCACCAATCGGTGGCGGACAGAATGCTTTACTAGAATTCTCAGATGATGAAAAAACAGCACTGGAGAATATGTCCGGTATGGACAAGGCAGTTCTTCTGATGCTGTCTCTGTCAGAGGAAGATGCAGCTCAGATCTTCAAGAATCTTGAGCCTAAGCAGGTTCAGAAGCTTGGTATCAGAATGTCTGAGATGGCAACCTTCTCTCAGGATCAGGTAAATGCGGTTCATAAATCCTTTTTAAAGGAAGTAACCAAGCATTCAAATCTTGGTCTTGGAAATTCAGACTTTGTTCGTCATGCTCTGGTTTCTGCTCTTGGTTCAGAAAAGGCCAACAACCTTATCGAACAGATTTCTCTTGGTACCGGTTCTCGTGGTCTGGATTCCTTAAAGTGGATGGACGCAAGACAGGTGGCAACCATTATTCAGAACGAGCATCCTCAGATTCAGACTATCGTGCTCTCCTATCTGGAGCCTGAACAGTCAGCCGAGATTCTCTCTCAGTTTAATGAAACTGTAAGACTTGATCTGATTATGCGTATTGCAACCTTAGAGGAAGTTCAGCCAGCAGCTCTGCAGGAGTTAAACGAGATTATGGAGAAACAGTTCGCAGGTGCCGCAGGTTCTCAGACAGCCAAGATTGGTGGTCTGAAGAGTGCTGCAGATATCATGAACTACTTAGACAGCTCAACCGAGACTCAGCTGATGAATGCAATTCAGTCTCAGGACAAGGAAATCGGTGGTCAGATCCAGGATCTTATGTTCGTATTCGAGAACCTCAATACTGTGGACGACCGTTCTATTCAGACTCTGCTGCGTGATGTTCCATCAGATGTTCTGCAGAAGGCTCTTAAGGGCGCTGATGACGGCCTCAAGGAGAAGTTCTTCAAGAACATGTCTTCTCGTGCTGCTGCATCTATGAAGGAAGATCTTGCATCTATGGGACCTACCAAGCTGTCCGATGTTGAGGCTGCTCAGAAGGAAATTCTTACCATTGCTAGAAAACTTAATGATTCAGGTGCCATTATGCTTAGCCGTGGAGGTGGCGGTGGTGACTTTGTTTAATAATAAGGCAGTTCTCGTATGAGTGATTTTTTTCAGAAGAACGCCGCAGCAGCGGATGGCGATGTAGCAAATGCTTCTGACTTGGCTAATGAAAAGCCAAGCAGGGTAGATATTCGCTATGACAAGAAGATTTCTACTGTCACATCAGCTGCTAACGTCTCAAACTATAAGGTTAAGGTATGGCCAACCCTCGCAGGGGATTTCGTGACCGGCACCAATGCTCTGGGCATGAATGTGGAGATGGTTGAGCGTAAGCGTGCCCTGATGCGACTGGAGAAGAGACGTAATGAATATCTTGAGGAAGTGCAGCTGATTTTAGATGCTCACAAGATCCTTGATGAGGAAGAGGCTGCAGACAGAGCCGCACGCGGTATTACCAGCATCACTATTGAAGAGGTTGAAAAAATCAGAAGTGATGCCTATGAGGAAGGAAAATCTCAGGGACATGATGAAGGCTATCAGACAGGTCTTGAGGAAGGCAGAGCTGATGGTGAAAAACAGGGCCATGAGGAAGGTCTTGAGAAGGGCAAAGAGGAAGGCTATGCTCTTGGTCTTGAACAGGGAAGGGCCGAAGGCTTTGAAAAAGGACATGACGAAGGTCTTGAATCCGGACAGAAAGTTGTCTTAGAGCAGGTAGAGCGTTTCAGGTATCTTGCAGACTCTCTTGCTAATCCTCTGCGTGAGGTGGATAAAGAGGTAACCGATGAGATTGCCTATATTATCTCAAGACTTGCAAAGGTGATTATTCAGAAGGAAATATCTTCAAATTCAGATTTTCTCAAAAAGAGTATTGAGCACGCACTTTCAATTCTCCCATCTTCTGAAAATCCGGTATCGATTTATCTGAGTCCGGATGATTATGCGGTTATAAATGCAGCTATCGGCAGCGATTACATTAAAGAGCAGGGCTGGGACCTTCAGGAATCAGCCAAGCTTGATACCGGCGATATCAAGGTTGTTAACAAGAATTCAGAGATTAACTGGAGAATCAATGACAGAATAGATTCTCTTTTAGATGAGTTCCTCTCCAAGGTCTATCCGGCTGTTGATTCTGCACTGAGAGAATCCATTGAAGGCTGTCCTGAATACAATGAACTGCCAAAGAAGACTCTTGCACCTAGAAATCTTGACGATATAAGCGGAGCTCTGAAGAGTAAGGCAGAACAGCAGATGCAGCCTGCACCTAAGACAGAAAGTGCAGCTGAGGCTGAGCCAATAGATCAGGAAAATATTGCTCAGACCATGCAGGCTCAGGCACCTTTAACAGATGATCCTGCTCCATATGTCGATGATTTTGGTCATCCTGTTTATCAGTCTCCTGATGGACAGCTTTACTATTTTGATGAAAACAACAATCGTGTCTATGTGGATGAAAATGGTGTGCCTATTGAAAACGGGGCCGAGGTTGAAGCTGTGGCAGAGCCTCAGGCCGGAGTTTAGCAGGGGCATACTATGAGTAATCTTTTATCCCGTCTGCAGTCCATAAGCCTGCCAAGCCGTGAGGAGAGTCCAGTTTTATCGGGAAGACTGACCAGAGTGGTCGGTCTTACTTTAGAGGCTGTCGGCATTAAGGTGCCAATAGGCCAGAGATGTCGTATTGATACTGAAAGTGGTCCTATGCTGGCTGAGGTTGTAGGTTTCTCTGGTGAAACAACTTATCTGATGCCAACTACAGAAATCATTGATGTACAGAATGGTGATCTTGTCACTCCTATCTCCAGCACTGAGTCATATCCATATGGTCTGCACCTTCTTGGCAGAGTCGTGGACGGACTTGGTAATCCTATTGATGATAAGGGCCCATTAACCTCAGAGACTGCAACCAAATGGAATCCTGTAAAACTGAATCCAATGGCCAGAAGACCGATTAAAAAGCCTCTGGATGTGGGTATTAAGGCAATCAACTCAATGCTGACCATAGGACAGGGACAGCGTATTGGTCTGTTTGCTGGTTCCGGTGTTGGTAAGTCTGTTCTTTTAGGTATGATGACCAGGGGAACCAATGCGGATGTAGTAGTTGTTGGTCTGATTGGTGAGCGTAGCCGTGAGGTTAAGGAATTTATAGATGATATTTTAGGTGAGGAAGGCAGAGCCCGTGCGGTTGTAGTTGCTGCACCTGCTGATTCTTCTCCTTTAATGCGTCTTAAGGGCTGTGAGACAACACTTTCAATTGCCGAGTACTTCCGTGATCAGGGCTACAACGTTCTGTTAATGATTGACTCTCTTACCCGTTATGCCATGGCTCAGCGTGAGATTGCTCTTGCTGTGGGCGAACCTCCTGCAACCAAAGGTTATCCACCATCAGTGTTCGCAAAAATGCCTGCTCTGGTTGAGCGCGCCGGTAACGGTGGAGAAGGTCAGGGCTCAATTACAGCTTTCTTTACTGTTCTGGTTGAAGGTGATGATCTTCAGGATCCTATTGCCGATTCTGCCAGAGCGATTTTGGATGGTCATATCGTCTTATCCCGTCAGCTGGCGGACTCAGGCCATTTCCCTGCAATAGATATTGAAAAGTCTGTAAGCCGTGTTATGCCTGCGGTGGTTACTGCTGAACATATGATTATGGCAAGAACCATAAGACAGTGTGTATCTCAGTATTCTCAGAGCAAAGAGCTTATTCAGATCGGTGCTTATCAGAAAGGTTCTGATCCTAATATCGACCAGGCAATTATGATTAAGCCTTACATTGATGAGTTTACACTTCAGGATATGAAGGAGATTGTTCCATTCAAGCAGTCTTTAGATGGTCTGGAGCAGCTTTCTATGATTCTTATCAATGACGCTCAGAAGAGAGTTGATGCGCTGACTGTAAAGAAAGGAAATGTTCCTGTTGCTAACACTAAGGCTCAGGGCAACACAAATCAGTTTGTCAGAGAGCAGTAGTTAGCCTATGAGTGATAAAGCTCTTAATCTGGTTTTAGATTTAAGAAAACGCGAGGAGGATGAGGCATTAGAGCTTCTGATTGAAGCTCAGAACAATGTTGCATCCTTTGAGAGGCAGATTGCTCAGCTAAAGGAATTCGAAAATATCTATACCGAAGAGATGAAGGCTAAATCCCAGTTTCAGATGGGGATGGGCACCTACCTTGGATATCAGCAGTTTATTAATAAGCTTGAGCGTATTAAGGAGCGACAGGAGGCCGGTCTTGTAAAGCTTCAGGAGCAGGAAAACCGTGCTCGTTCCAATTATCTTGACAAGCAGAAACAGCGTAAAATTATCGAATCTCTTATCGAAAAACATCGCATTGAGCGCGAACGTCTTGAGGCCAGGGCAGAACAGAAGCTCAGTGATGATATTGTCTCATCAAAACAGGCAAGAATTTTTATTCAGAAGATGAAGTAGGATTTGTTTTCTGAGGAGAATTTTGTCGATTCTTTTGTGGAAACTGTTAATTAAAATCAGCTTTATTCCAGAAATAAAGCTGATTTAGGAATTGAACTCTTAGTTTACATTATCCATTGTTGGTACACCATTGCGATCAAGTAACAGAGTGCATGGTGATACTGCATAGAAAGCAAGCACAATTAGAGTGGCAACTGCTTCCCATAAAATCTTGTCATTGAAAAATAGATATCCGAAGAAAAATACAATGCAAGTAATAATTGCAAGAGTTGTAAAAATTGGTTTCATTCTTTAATTCCTGAAAAATACCATACCTTTTTAGGAAAACTGATTATGTGAACTGAAATTCTGACATAATCCTTCTCGTAGAAGAAAGAGTTTCCGTTCTGATAGTTCCTTAAGTTAGCCTGTAAGACTTCCTGAGAACTATTGTTCCAATTATCCAGCTCCGAATGTCTGTGTTTTTTATTAGATAGTCCCGACTTCCTAAAAGGCTGTCTTGACTAAATTTGGAATCTGTATCACAAAATATACACAACTGAATTTAAAAAAAACATGCCTAATCTTATTGGAATTTTGCCTAAAAACGAAAATATTTATATAAGCACATTGATTTATATGGGATTTTGATGGCTTATTTTTTTTGTAAATATTACTATTCTTGCAAAAACATCTTTCTATATGCTCCAAAAAAGACATCTTTTGAAATTGGCAGATAAATTGCATTTATGTTGACGTGAGTTGTGGATTTTTAAAGATAATGATTCATAACTATTTGATATTAAATGTAATATCTGGAATTATTCAATGGGAAAAGGAGATGTGGAATGCAGGCGGTAAGCAGCTCATATCAACTTGATGATGCAAAGGTTGCCATAAGTGGCAATCTTAAGAATCAGGCTGCCCTGAATTCTGGAGTGGATTTTTCTAAAATTCTTAAGGACTGTGCTTCTCTGCAGAAGAATGCTTCTCAAAGAGATTCTTCAGTGGTTCAAAGCCGACAGTATGTAAGTAAAGAGATTAGAAAAGAAAAGTCTGAGCCAGAACAGCTAGGCAGGAATGATGGCATCAGTCTAAATAAAAACTGCAGTGATAATTCATCTAAGAGAGAGGTTGAGTTAGATAGCTTAAATACCAGTAATCAGTTGAATAAAGTCTCAGAAGAAGTCTCAGATAAGAGATATGAGGCTGATGAATCTGTAGACGCAAAAGCTGTTGTCAGCGAAGCTGATTCAGAGGATTCAGTAAATATTACATCCAAGAGAGAATTCATCTCTGAGACAAATGAGGAAAAACATATTGATGTTCAAGATACTGTACAGCCTCAGGATGAATTAGTCCGTACCGATAATACTGAATTTTCGGAGCCTGATGCTATTACAGTTTTTTCTACAGAATCTATTGTTGATACCTCAGTAAATTCACCAGTACAGACTGATGTTGCAGCAAAAAATGTTACTCGAAGTGATTCTGAGTCACTTTTAAATAATGTTGTTGTATCTGATGATGTTCACAGCCTGTTCTCTAAGATATCAGAGATTGCAGCTGAGAACGGA
>JAEEGL012404976.1_pt1 | contig 11234 bp, 7 predicted proteins | sample 9134231 | NCBI WGS metagenome assembly JAEEGL01 (sample SAMN16246548, study PRJNA631951) | gut metagenome | biome: gut microbiome; feature: rumen; material: fiber-attached | host: Bos | place: Iran: Karaj | collected 2018-10
TTCGAAGGTTGCTGATATTTTAAAAGATATTCAGAAAAAGAAGGCTGACGGCGTCATCTGCATGGATGATTCCCTTGCGGGAGAAGTGATAGCTCGCTGTAGAGATGAGCATATAAAGGTTCCTCAGGATTTAAAGGTTGCTTCGTTCTATAACAGCACACTTCTTGAGGGCGCCGTTCCATCTGTTACTTCACTTAACTTTAATGACAGAAATCTCGGCGCAACTGCGGCGAAGGCTCTTTTGTCACTGATAGACGGCGAGCCTGTCCGGAATCAGATGCTCAAGAACTATGAACTTATTCTCAAAGAGAGTACTAAGTAAACAGTAAAGTGTAAATGCGCATATTTCGTCAGAAACATGCGCATTTATTTAAAGGAGAATATTATGAAGATTACGAAAGATTCCCAGCTTGGCTTTGATAATGTCAGCATCCTGGTTGATGGGAAGAGATGGTTTCCGGTCATGGGAGAAATGCACTTTAGCAGATATCCCAAGAAGAACTGGGAAGAAGAACTTTGCAAGATGAAGGCGGGAGGCGTGGATATCGTTTCCCTTTATGTTATATGGATTCACCACGAGGAAGTGAAGGGTGAGTTTGATTTTACAGGAGACAGATGTCTTAGAGACTTCCTTGAGACTGTAAAAAAGTGTGGGCTTTACGCTATCCTCAGAATCGGTCCTTGGGCTCATGGTGAAGCAAGAAACGGAGGCTTCCCGGACTGGCTCCTTCAGGATGCCAAAGAGAATGGCTATGAAGAAAGAACCGATGCTCCAAGATATCTTCAGCATGTAAGGGCCTTTTATGAAAAGACCTATGAGCAGGCCAAAGGCTATTTTATCAAGGACAATGGCCCTGTTATCGGAATCCAGATTGAAAACGAGTACGGTCACTGCGGAGGAAAAACCGGCGAAGAAGGCGAGCAACACATGAGAACCCTTCTTGCTATGGCTAAAGAAATTGGCTTTGTAACTCCTATCTACACAGCTACAGGCTGGGGAGGAGCGGTTACCGGCGGTATGCTTCCTGTTATGGGCGGCTACTGCGAGGCTCCATGGGATCAGAGACTTACTGAGATTGAGCCAAGCGGCAATTATATTTTTACAAAAGAGAGAAATGATCACAATATCGGTTCCGATCATGGCCTCGGAGTGGGAATTACTTTTGACATGGATAAGTTCCCATACCTTACAGCTGAGCTTGGCGGCGGCCTTCAGGTCACACACCACAGACGTCCTATCGCATCAGGACTTGATACTGCGGCTATGACAATGACAAAGCTCGGAAGTGGTGCCAACCTTTTTGGATACTATATGTATCACGGCGGCACAAATCCTAAGGGCAAGCTCACAACACTTCAGGAGACAAGAGAAACAGGCTATCCTAATGACCTTCCTGAGTATTCATACGACTTTAACGCACCTCTTCGTGAGTTCGGTCAGATGGAGGATACCTACAGAGAAGTAAGGCTCCTGTCTGCTTTTGTCCATGATTTTGGAACAGAAATTTGCGACATGCCTTACACCGAGCAGCCGGGCAATCCGCTTAAGCCAGACAATCTTTCTGATCTCAGGACTTCAGTCAGATATAAAAAGGCAAAGCGTGCAGATGGAACCGAGTATAATACAGGATATCTTTTTGTAAACAACTATCAGAGAAGATACAAGATGGCTGAGCACAAGAATACAGCCCTCAAAGCTTTTGCAGAGGATGGCAAGACTGTACTTGCTTCTTTCCCCGAGAGAGATATTGAGGATGGCGACTTTTTCTTTTACCCATTTAATCTCCCTGTTGGCGAGAATGCATTTATCACAATTGATGCAACTCCGCTCTGTGTTTTGAACCCTGAAAGCGACGACGCAGCGTATGTGTTCTACACAGATTCTGACAGAGAGGCAGTTGTGGATGTAACAGGAGACCTTGGAAATAACAAGATACTCCTTCTTTCGAGAGAAGAAGCGGTTCATTCCGGAAAAGTTACCATTGGCGGAAAAGAGTATCTGATAATCTCTGACGCTGAGCCTGTTACAAATGCGGACGGCAGCGTAAGCCTCCTCTTTACTACAGGCAAAAAAGAGAAGCTGACTTTCAGAACCTATCCGGCTCTTTCCAATACTCCGGAAGGATTTGCTTGCATAAAGACCGAAGGCGACAAAAATCAAAATGTATCAAGCGTGAAAGAAGGTGAAATATCTGCTGAGACTGCAAAGAGCAAGAGTATTGACGCTGCATTAGGTAGGAACTTCGAGAATTCCGATGCTTTCGCGATATATGAGAGCACGAAGGAATACTCGAATGATGGAGAAATCTCATTCAACGAGCTTTCTGATACAGACTGCAAGCGTTATGAAGTCAATGTCAGTGGCCTAAACCCTGAAGCCAATGAAGTTTACATGCATCTTAACTATGTGGGCGACACAGCAAAGCTTTATTCAGATGGCGACATTCTCACAGACAGCTTCTACACAGGCCAGGAGTGGGAGATTGGACTCAAACGCTACTGCAGCACTGAGTTTAAGGGAGAAGTTGAGATCAAGCCGTTGTTTGAAGAGGATAAAGAAAAAATGTATCTCCAGGAGTGGCCCGAAATGCAGGACGGAAGGGCATGTGCTCTGAATGGTGTCACAGTTTATACACAATTTAGTATATTAATATCTTGATTTGACGTATAATAGTGTTATCGGAACTTTGCACTTCCGATAGCACTATTTTTGTGTGATGGGTTGGAGGGGGACGAGAATGCAATAAAAACCCGCCTTGTAATGGATGGGCTCGTAAAATGCGTTTTTTGTCTCGTTGTGCTGGGAACTCCATAAAGCCCTAAGAATAAAACACTCGCGCATAAGGCGCTCCTGTTTTATAGGTCTTTACTCCGTAGCACAAAAGAGCCTCAAACCGTATTTTTACATCGCCCATACCATATAAGCCGGCTTTTCGACTAGCATTTTGTTTAGATATTTGGAGTAATAAATGGATGATGGAAGCCTTACAATGACATATTCTGCGGTAGTGACCGGGAAGGATCAAAAGAAGATGGTTCGGGTTTCATTTGAACGTTTAGCAAGTGGAATCATCAATCGGGCAGAAGCAATCCTTCCTGACTGCAAGATTACGAAGCAGAACGGATTCTCAGCTGACGAAGTCCAGCAACTTGAATTATATCTGACCCAAAACAAAGACGACATCATCAGTAAAGCCAAGGTAATCAGCAACCCATTAAATTGGCTGTGAAAATATAAGTTATTGGATTAAAAGATAGATTGATCCTGCATGCGATGCTTTTTTTGCTGATAATGAAAGTATTACATCGAATATATGAAAAATACGTGATTTGATGAGATTTTCTTAGCTTATATTATATGGTTACATCGAAATAATTGGAAAAAGAATTTTTCGATGAATAAAACAGGCATGTTAGGAAAAAATAAACATCGAAATAATTGGAAAAGGAATTTCCGATGAATAAATCCGGCGTACAAGACCAAAATAAACATCGAATAATTTGGAAAAAGAAATTTCGATGAATAAATCCGACAAAAAGGTAAAAAATAACATCGAAATTGTAAGAAAAAGAAATTTCGATGATGTTTAGGAAGAGTACAGTAAATCCGTAAGTAGCTAGAACTCGAGCGTTTGAAGCGCCAGGATTTGAAGCGCCAGGATTTGAAGCACGAGCATTTGAAACGCAAGCATTTGAAGAGCAAGAATTTCAAGTGCAAGAATTTGAAATTACAGTCCTATGGAAATGGAATATGTAAGCCGGTAGATATATGAAGCCGGAAGCTTTATATATCCACGCACAGGTCGAAGGGGAAGGCGCAAAATGATGCAGACTTAAGCGAATTTTTGCTACGGAGCCAAGACCTGGAAAATGCGAGTGCCAATGCACGAGCATTTTACGCAATGGGCTTGGCGGAGTGTCCAGCAAAACTGAGCGGAAGCTGCACATTTGCGCCGCCCCCTAACGACCGTCCGGGAGTCTACAACCGTCCGGGGAACCAACACCCTTCCGGCTGCACCAACACCCTTCCGGTTGCACCAACACACCCCGGCAGCACCTACAAACCCTATGAGGATAGCGCATGCAATATAATTATTATTTTGATATTTGCGCCATATTCATAATTCTCACCATCGCCATAACCTCTCTGTCACGCCGCGCAGTTCCTGCGTACAGACAGAAGGCCTATGGTGCTCTGATTACTGCGGTCACTTGCTCGATTATCTTCGAGCACGCTGAGACAATGCTTCAGCTGCATCCGAAGAATGCAGCCTGGTATCCCTATGTCGAGAAACTGGCGGGCAGTGCTTATTTCCTTGCGCATTTGGGCTCAGCTTTCTGCTATTTCCTGTATATCTTATCTGTACTTGATATTTATATTAATTTCCGAGAGCTGCGAAGCTTTGTCCAGGCGCTTTTGGCGTACGTTATTGGTATTGTCTTCGTTTTCATAAACTGGTTCCACCCGGTTCTTTTCCATTATTCTGAGGATGGTATCTATCACAGAGATACTTTCATTTTCGTGTATTACATACTTGCGGCTTATTATCTTGGCGGCGGCGTATATCTTATGACGAAGTTCAAATCCTTTATGAGGATTAGGACAAGATCGATCATCGCATCCTACGTGGTATTCGCAGTTGTAGGAATTGTGTTGCAGTTCTTTTTCCCAACGCTTCTTATCGAGAACTACTGCATAGCGGTCAGTGTAACACTTGTTTACATTACGCTGCAGAATCCGAGCGAGATGGTTGATGAGAACCTGAATATCCTCAACAGAAAGGCGTTTAATGAGGGACTCGATCTTAAGATAAAGAGAAAGAGCCCACATTGTACTGTTTTTGTGACTATTGATAATTTTCGCGCTCTGAGTACTGAGATTGGTTACACACAGTCACAGAACGTGTTAAAAAATGTTGCGAAGTATCTGAAAAATGTCGGAATGAGGGAGTTTAAGCTTCAGACCTATGCTTACCGCTATGGTGAAGCTATTTTTGCTGTGACTGTACACAGTAAGGATGACAATATGGCAAGGCTTCTGATGGAGAGGATTTCTGAAAGACTCATGAACCCATGGAATGTTTCGGGAATGGCTATCAGGGTAGAGGGGCATCTTTTTATGATGAAATATCCGAACAACTACACTACCTCCACAGAGCTTATGAACAAGATCGAATACATAACCGAGGATATTGCTGACAGCGTTGAAAAAATCATTGAATACGAGGATTTCAAGTTCTCAGAAGTTATGAAAAACAGGGATTTTGACATCCTTGCAAGAAATAACATTGAGAATAGGAAAGCAGTCATAAAGTTCCAGCCCATGCTTTCAAAGATCTACAAGATCAACTACAACGCTGATGTCAGCTGCTTTTTAGTGGATGAAAAAGGCAACGAAGTTGACATGAGAAAGCATATTCCGGATGTAAGGGTGACTCAGGCACTGCTTGACACGGATGAATTCGTGTATAGAATGGCGGCAAGAAGTCTGTCCTTCTGGAATGCCGGTGATAAGCATGGCAAATACAGAGCAATCGTGGGACTTTCTCAGGGAGAGATTTCCAAGAATGACTTTGTGCGCAGGATAAAGAAAATCCTTAGGGAAGAAAAGGCTGAGGCTTCATGGATAAGTCTTAAGCTTACTGAGACCTGCCTTACTACCATGAATGGTGTTGCTGAGAGAAACTTAAAACTCATGGGCGAACTCAACAGCTACATCATTGTTGATAAGTTTGGAAGTGGATATGGTGACCTTCACAGAATCCTTTCCCTTCCAGTTCAGCAGGTAAATATCGACAGTTCTGTTCTACGTGCTGCCAGAGAATCTGAGCAGATGAAGCTTGTTGCCCAGGGCATGGTGAATCTTTTCCATGACGTGAGTATCTTTGTTGGTGCGACCGAGATTGAGTCAGCAGAGGATAAAGAGATTGCGGAAGCTCTTTCCTGCGATTATCTGATGGGCGATTACATGCGCGAACCTGTAAAAGACAGCTCTTTTGTCAAATATATAGATGCTTATTTTGAGGAGGGGTAAGAATGAGAGTGCTCATAAATCCTCAAAGCTATGATATTGTTTTTTCTGTTGCATCGCTTGTGCTTATTGTTGTGACATTTTTTATCCACATGTCTGAGGATAATTACTACAATAAGCAGAGGTATATTTTTGGCGGAGTAATACTTGTGGCCTTCATGATCAACTTAATGGGCCTTATTCACAATTTTTACATTGAAAGCGATTCTTTTAAACGATTCTTGGGCTATGAAGGAAACACTTATGTTGTAATTTTGGAAAGAGCCTTCATATATATAATGCCCTATGTTTCAACAAAGTATGTCATGAGCATATTCCAGATTGAGCCGGATAATGTTGTAAGAAAGCTCGCGCTTGTTCTTCCTATGATATATGCGATCTTCTTCTTTGCAAGTGTACTTTTCACAGACTTTTTCTTCAGCTTTACAGATGAAGGAAAGATCAAGTACCACTATCCACAGGGCGCCACCGTAAACTTTTCGGTTTTTTTGTACTTTATTTTTGCGCTGTATCTTCTTATTAAATATACGAGGACTTTGAGCTCGGAAAAAGCGACTGCGATCTGGATCTACTATTTCCTCATGCTTGCAGGTATTCCGATCAGAATCATCACAAAATCCAGTGCTATCTTTGAATTCAGTATTTCAATAGCACTTCTCCTTTGCGTGTATACTTTCCAGAATCCAAGCGAGTTCATGGACAGAATGTCCGGGGCAGGAACGAGAAATGCCCTGAACTTTGCAATTTCAACGAACCTTATTCAGAAGAGGGAGTTTACCCTTCTCGGAATTCATATTGACAGATTCTCTATATTAATAGGAAGTGAGAGTATCGAGGCAGCGTCAGATCTTCTCGTTCAGATATCTCAATATTTGCATCAGATGTGCCAGCCGGGCAATCTGTTTTTCCTGGATACAGGCGATTTCATACTTCTTTTCCCGGGAACGGCGCCTGATGAGGACATCGTTGAGAAGACTGAGGAGCAGATAAGAAAGAGATTTAAAGACAATTGGAACATCCGCGGCGAGGAGATAAAGCTCTTTGAGAGCCCATTTGTTATGGGATTTCCTGATGAAGTTGATTCCCTTGAGCGATTTGGTGAAGTAAAGGGCGTCCTTGACAAGGCGCTTCTTAAGCAGAGCAGAGATATAATCAGGATCAGCGATCTCAACATGAAGATTGTTGAGCATGATAAAAAGATAGATGGAATAGTAAAAAGAGCTCTCGAAGACAATCTTCTTGAGGTTTACTATCAGCCTATTTATGCTCCCGAGTCTGGAAAATTCACTTCCTGCGAGGCACTCCTAAGGTTAAAGGACCCTCAGCTTGGGTTTATTTCACCTGCGATCTTTATGCCAATCGCTGAGAGAAACGGAAGCATCCTTGCGATTGACAAGTACGTGCTTTCATCAGTCTGCGATATGATAGCAAATTCGGGCGTGAGGGAGTGTGGCCTTGAGTATGTTGAGGTCAATCTCTCAGTTGTTGACTGTATCCAGACAAACCTTACAGACAATGTAATGACAACACTTAACAAGTATCAGGTAAAGCCCTCTGAGATCAACTTCGAGATCACAGAAACCTATGAGCAGGGCATTACCTCAGTTATGAACGAAAATATCAGGAAACTTAACGATATCGGAATCACCTTCTCCATGGATGATTTTGGAACCGGTTATTCCAACCTTGCAAGAATAGCCACCATGCCATGCAAGCTCTTTAAACTTGATAAGAGCATTATTCAGGCTGCCTTCGATTCTGAGGTATCCTACATGGTAATGCTCAATCTTATCAAGATCATTAAATCTCTCAAAAAAGAAATCGTAGCCGAAGGTGTTGAGACCGGTGAGCAGGCCCGCCAGATCATCAAGCTTGGCTGCGACCACATCCAGGGCTTTTTCTATGCGCGCCCACTTCCAAAGGACAAGTTCATAGAATTTATCAAGGATCATAACGGTTAAATAAAAAAATATTGAAAGAATCCCATTGATTTTGTATCATCAATACTATATGGGAAAAAATCTAAATTCGCAGCGTTTTTTGGATTTAGTTTAATAACCGTATCTATAGAGAACAATCATTATTAGGTAAGGATGGAATTATTATGGCATTAATTAAGAAGCCTGTAACAGGTATGAAGGATATACTCCCTGCTGAGATGCAGCTCAGGGACTATTGCATAGGCGTTATCAAGAAGACCTATGCTGAGTTTGGTTTTACATCAATCGAGACTCCATGCGTAGAGTCTTTGGCAAACCTTAACTCCAAGCAGGGCGGTGAGAACGAGAAGCTCATCTTCAAGGTAATGAAGAGAGGTGAGAAGCTCAATCTTGCTGAGGCAAAAGAGGAGAACGACCTCACAGATTCAGGTCTTCGCTATGACCTTACTGTTCCGCTTGTAAGATTTTATGCAAATCACGCCAACGAGCTTCCGGCTCCTTTCAAGGCTCTTCAGATGGGAAATGTATGGAGAGCAGACAGACCTCAGAAGGGACGTTATCGTCAGTTCATGCAGTGCGATATCGATATCCTTGGAGAGGCTTCAAACCTCGCTGAGATCGAGCTTATCCTTGCAACAACCACAACTCTCGGAAGACTTGGCTTTAAGGACTTCAAGATCCGCATCAATGAGCGCAGAATTTTGAAAGCAATGGCTGCGTACAGCGGATTCCCTGAGGAGGAGTACGACAACGTATTCATTACTCTTGATAAGATGGACAAAATAGGCATCGACGGAGTAGCAGAAGAGCTTGAAAAGAGCGGTTTTGCAAAAGAGTCTATAGACAAGTACCTTGATCTTTTCAGAGCAGCAGAGGGTAAAAACGGTCTCGACGGCCTCAACACAATCGCAGAGATGCTCGGCGACTTCCTTGACGCAGAGGTTAGAGACAGCCTTGACGAAATCATTCAGAGTGTTGATTCTACAAAGTCAGCACAGTTTGAGATGGTATTCGATCCTACACTCGTGCGCGGTATGAGCTATTATACAGGTACAATTTTCGAAGTATCCATGCCTCAGTACGGCGGCAGCTGCGGTGGCGGCGGAAGATATGACAAGATGGTTGGCAAGTTCCTTGGACAGGATACTCCTGCCTGCGGATTCTCAATCGGCTTTGAGCGTATCATCATGATCATGATGGATGAAGGCTTCAAGATCCCTGGCGAGAGCGACAAGGTTGCGTTCCTCATTGAGAAAGGCATCAAGGGCGATCGTCTTGCAGAGATCATTGCAGAGGCACAGAAAGAAAGAGCTACAGGCAAGCAGGTTCTCGTTGTTCGCATGAACAAGAACAAGAAGTTCCAGAAGCAGCAGCTTAGCGAGCAGGGCTACGAGGATATTCGCGACTTCTATGAGAAGCCACTAGACTAAAAAAATGGGGGAAAGAAAAGGTATGATCAGAAAAGGTTTTAAGATGAAGCTTTATCCTGGGATGGAAAAAGAGTACGAGAAGCGCCACAACGAGCTGTGGCCTGAGATGCAGCAGATGATCCACGAGCATGGCGGACACAACTACAGCATCTATCTCGATCCCGAGACACTTGTACTTTATGGCTACATTGAAATTGAGGACGAAGAGCTCTGGGCAAAGAGTGCTGACACTGCGATCAACCGCAAGTGGTGGGACTTCATGGCTGACATCATGGAGACAAATCCTGACAACAGCCCTGTTGCCATCGACCTTCACCCAGTATTCCATTTAGATTAAAAAAGGGGAGGAAACCTTGAACATTCATTTATCCAGGCTGATAGTGCTTGTGATCCTCGTGCTTTTGTCCGCGTTTTTCTCATCCGCAGAGACTGCGTTTATGACCGTCAACAAGGTCAAGATGAAGGCTCTTGCCGATGAAGGAAATAAACGCGCAGCGAGGGTGCTTGGCATCCTTGAGGATACTCAGAAGATGCTATCAGCGATTCTTATTGGTAACAACATTGTAAACCTTAGCGCATCTGCCCTTATGACAGTCTTTGTCACAGAGCTATGGGGCAGCTTTGCTGTAGGAATCGGCACAGGAGTACTCACTCTTGTGGTTCTCATCGTGGGCGAGATAATTCCTAAAACAATCGCAACTGCTTTTTCTGAAGGGTTGTCTCTTGGCTATTGCAGAATAATAGCCCTGCTTATTGCGGTGGTTACTCCGATCAGTTTCATTATCAATGGAGTGGCTTCGGCTATTCTGAAACTCTTCAGGATTGATATTTCCGCAAGACAGGCCATGACTGAGAATGAACTTAAGACCTACGTTGACGTAAGCCATGAGGACGGTGTTATCGAGTCCGGAGAGAAAGAGATCATTTACAACGTCTTTGATTTCAGCGATGCTGTGGCAAAAGACATTATGATTCCGAGAATCGATATGTCCTGCGTAAGTTCTGATTCTGATTACAGTGAAGTTATGAAAATCTTCAAGGAAGAGATGTACACCAGAATCCCAGTTTATGATGGCGGAGAGCAGGATAACATCATTGGTCTGATCAACATCAAGGACCTTATTCTTGTTGAGGATAAAGAAAACTTTAAGATCAAGGACCACCTTAGAAAAGCTTATTACACCTACGAATACAAGAAGACAGCTGATCTTCTTATGGAGATGAGGGAAAAGACACAGAACGTTGCCTTTGTTCTCTCTGAATACGGAACAACAGTCGGAATGATCACTCTCGAAGACCTTCTCGAAGAAATTGTCGGAGAGATCAGAGATGAGTATGACCTTGACGAAGCGCAGTTTATCAAGGATCTTGGCGACAACAGATTCCTTGTTGAAGGAAACATGAAGCTTGACGATATCAACGATGCCCTCGGAACAGATCTTGATTCGGAGGACTACGATTCAATCGGCGGCCTCATGATCGAAAATCTTGACAGACTTCCGGGCTATGGAGAAACAGTCACCCTTGACAACGGAACTACACTTACCGCCCGCGGCATCAAGCGTAACCGTATCACAAAGGTTCTCCTCACCGTCGCTCCCAAAGAACCCGAAGCTGTCACAGAGTAAATTCTTTAGACAAAGTTAATTTGACGTACACGGAAGTCCATTTTAGAATTAAGATGCAACATAGCATGTATTATTGGACTAAATTGCAGAAATGCGCACTACGCTGCGCATTTCGTGAAACCATGATACGAGTGCAAATAGGCCCTGCGACGTAGTCGCACTGGAATGGCCTATTTGTCATATGTTCTTGGGCATTGTCCAAGAA
>JAEEGL013026968.1_pt1 | contig 11234 bp, 8 predicted proteins | sample 9134231 | NCBI WGS metagenome assembly JAEEGL01 (sample SAMN16246548, study PRJNA631951) | gut metagenome | biome: gut microbiome; feature: rumen; material: fiber-attached | host: Bos | place: Iran: Karaj | collected 2018-10
CCGGAGAAAACGAACTCACCGCCATCAGGATCGCAGGCGTCCCGTCGGCAAGGATATTCGCCGCCGTCATGTGTTTCGGCGCCCTGCTCACCGTGGCGGGCTATCTGTTTCAGGAACTCATAATAGTCCGGTCGGAAAGAGCGGCGGAAAACATACTGAAAAAAATTTACTCCGTCCCCGGGGATCTGCCCATAGAGCCGGACGTTTTCGTCAAGTCCGGAGATTACTGCATAAGGGTCAGGAACATAGAAAGAAGCGGCGGCAGGCTCCTTTACCGGAAGGTACTGCTTTATTCCCTCAGCCGGACAAACGATTTTCCCGCCCTCATCACCGCCGACAGCGCCGAAGAACGCTCGGGGGTGTGGATCCTGAGGAACGGGACCGCCTATACCTTTGACAAAAAAGGGCTCCCCGCGACCTGCGCAGCCTTTGAGACCTTCAGCCTGGATATAGATTCTTCCGTTTTTTCTTCTATTATAAACGCGCCGAAGGAAAACTCGGCCTACAGCGGCCTCCAGCTCCGCAGGAAGGTGGCGGAATATAAGAAAGCGGGCATAAAGCCCGGAGACCTGGAGCTGGAATACGCCTTCAAGCAGGCCTTTCCCCTGTCTTCTGTCGCCATTCTTTTCTGCCTCGTTCCCCTGTGCCTGAGGATATCCCCGAAAAGCGCCGGGAACTCCCTGGTTCTGGGGATCTGCGTTTTCTTCGTTTACTGGAACATAATGTGGTTCGCCCGGGTCCGGGGGCAGACCGGCGGGGTAAACCCCTATATAGCGGGCTGGGGCATAGTGATCTGCGTTTCCGCCGCGGGCCTTCTGCTGGTTGCGGGGGTGGACAGATGAAAAGGCTGCTGCTCCTCGCTTTGGTCCTGCTCTCGGCCGCCTCCCTGCCGGCGGCGGAGAAAGCGGAACTGAAGGCCGACGATATCAGCATCATATACGACGGCGCCAGGCCCCGGGAAGCGTATCTTGAAGGCAGCGTTTCCCTGGTGTGCGGCGGCGTGGAGATCACCGGCGGAAAAGGGCGCGTGGATTACCGCGCCAACGAAGCGGTGCTGTGGGACGGCCCCGAGATAAAGTCGCCGGATATCTCCGGCAAAGGGCAGCAGGTGATCTATGACCTGAAGACCGGCAGCCTGCGCGCCGAAGAACAGGCGCTCTCGCTGCAGCCGGCGGTTTCCGCGGGAATAATAGACAGCCCCCTTTATATAAAGACAAAAGAACTGGACAGGGAAAAAGCCTCGTATAAGGCCCGTTCGGCCTCCGTGACGGGCTGCGACCGGGATAAGCCCCATTACGACCTGAAATGCAGCGAACTCACCGTTTATCCCTCCGAAAAGCTGGTTTTGAAAAACGCAAAATTCTTCTGGCACGGCAAAAAGCTTGCGTCCCTTTCTTACGTGGAGATACCTCTTGACGAAAGGTATAACGACCCCAGAGCGGTCCCCAGAAGCGGTTATTCCGATACGGAAGGCTGGTTCGGCAAATTTGCGTATCCCTACAACCCGAAAAACGACCGGATGTACGGCCTCCTTCTCTTTGACGTCATGTCCAAAAAAGGGATCGGCCTGGGCATAAAACAGGATTACGGCAGCGTTTCCGGGAATATCAAAGGGCAGGCCGGGTATTACCATATCATAAACGCCTTCGGCGAGGGGAATTTCCGCACCTTTAATTTCAAGCACAGCCAAAAATCGGGCCGCCTGAATTTTATCGCTTCCGCAGACGGAAGGAACACGAGCTACAGGGGCAGGGACGACGTAGAGCGGTATTCCTTCGGCGCCAAACTGGGATACAGGGCGGGAGCCACCGACGCCCTTTTTGACTGGTCGGGCCTTGTTTCCGATACGGGCTTCCGGACGAGAAGCGACCTTTATACCCTTTCCCTCAAACAGAGGCTGTCTGCCTCAACAAAGTTCTCCGGGGCTCTTTCCTATTCGGATTTCAGATATTCCGATTACAGAAGAAAGCTCCTTACAACCAAAATGGCGCTGGAAGGCAGCGGAAGGACGGCGGACTGGAGCCTGGGGGCCCTTCTTTACGACGAGCTTGCCGGGGAAGGCTATACCGGCACTGAAAAAAAGCCGGAGCTGGTGATAAGCTCCGATACCTCCAGGCTGGGGCTGTGGCAGGACAAAGGCTTCAGGGTGAAGCTGACGGCGGGGTATTCCAGGCTCGCCCTTCCGGACAGGACCCGGGTGGACCGCAGCCTGTTTGAGATGGAGATCCCCGATTACAGGATGGACCTCTCCAAGTCTTCATATATAAGCGCGTCGGCAAAATACCGCCAGCTTTATTACGCTTCGGATATGGCAAAATATTCCCTGGGGGGAAATATTTATTACAACCTGACGGCGGGCCCCAACAGGTGGCGCCTTGATTACAGGTATCAGGAGCCCCACGGGTATTCCCCCGTTTCGTCGGACTATATCAGCTCGTACAACTACGTCAACCTGAGATGGCTCTACGACCTGAAGCCCTGGTCGGCGGAGGTGTTCGGCGGCTATGATTTTACCGGGAAAACAAAAAACTGGCACGACCTGAACGCCCGGGTCAGATACTTCCCCGGAGACTCCTTTTCGGCTTACCTCGCCTCCGGCTACGATATAGACGCAGGGCGCTTCAAGACCATGATCGGCCAGGTGAGCATGGCGGGGAAGTCTTCGTCCCTGAGTATCGGCGCAAGATATAACGCAGTTTCCGGAAGGCTGACCTCCGGCAGGCTCCTTGCCGACCTGGGGCTGCTGAAGGACCTCCGCCTGAGGGCGTATCTCAATTACGACGGCTATGACAAAGAAATAGATTATATAGTGGGCGAGCTTACGGCGGCGCGCCACTGCTACGACGTGTCGCTGGTATATAAAAAACAGACCGGCAGCTATGCCGATGACAGCATAATGCTTTGCGTAAAACTGAATATCTTTCCCGATACGGACGAATTTGCGGCGGGACTCAACGGGACCGGCGTGGGAACAGGCGTCGGGAATTTGTATTTTTGAGGTAGTGATATGAAAAACGTATTGGCAGCCCAGTCCGGAGGGCCTTCTCCGGTGATCAACGCTTCTCTTCTGGGTGTTATCAGGGGAGTTATGGCTTATCCCGGGCGCTTCGGCAGGATATACGGGGCGCTGCACGGAGTGGAGGGCATCCTTAAGGAAGAGCTTCTGGATATCTCCGCCCAGGACAGCGAAGAGATCGCCCTGCTGCGCACCACCCCCGCTTCCGGGGCCATAGGCACCTGCCGCTATAAACTCAAAGAAGAGAACGAAGAAGATTTCCGGCGGATAATCGAGGTTATAAAGGCCCACGATATAGGCTGGTTCTTTTATACCGGGGGCAACGATTCCATGGATACCGCCAACAAGATAAGCCGCCTTGCGGCGGAGCAGGGGGTGGAACTGGTGTGCGCCGGGATCCCGAAGACCATAGACAACGACATCGGCACCTTCGAACAGATCGACCATACGCCGGGCTACGGCTCCTGCGCAAGATACTGGGCCCATTATATACAGTGCCTCAACGAAGAAAACGCCGGCTCCTGCACCTGCGACCCGGTGATAGTCGCCCAGGCCATGGGGCGGAGCGTGGGCTTTATCGCCGCCGCTTCAAGGCTTGCAGACCCGGAACGCAGGTTTGCCCTGCAGATATATCTGGCGGAAAGCAAAGTGACCCTGCCGGAGCTTGCCGACAAGGTGAACGACAGGCTGAAACGCGACGGAAGGGTGGTGGTGGTAGTGAACGAAGGCATGGATCTTGCCGACGTGGGAAAGGCCCGGGACGCCTTCGGCCACGTGGAGTTTTCCGCATCGAGGACCACCGTTGCCCAGGAGGTCATCAATTATCTCAACGACAAGGGGCTCCCGGTAAGGGGCATGGCCCGGTGCCAGGTGCCGGGCAACGACCAGAGGAACAGCATAATAAACGCTTCCGTCACCGATATAGCCGAAGCGGAGGAGCTGGGCATAAGGGCGGTGGAAACGGCCGTTTCCTGCGGCACCGGCTATATGTCGTCCATAGTCCGGGAAAAAGGGCCCGGCTACCGGGTTAGCTACACAAAGGTGCCCCTGGAGCTGGTGGCAAATTCCGAAAAAGAGTTCCCGAGAGAGTGGATAACTCCCGACAAAACCGACGTCACCGACGGCTTTGTGGAATACGCCCGGCCGCTCATGGGCGACGGTTACGTTTCCGTGCCTATGGTCAACGGCCTTATGAGGTTCACCCGCTTCAGGCCGGTTTTTGCCGAAAAAAAGCTGAAGCCCTACGAGCTGCGGAATACGCTTTAAAGAAACCAAAAAAGTAAATAATTCGTATAATAAGTTGAAAGGCCCCGCCCCTGCGTTTCGCCGCGGCCGGGAGCCCGCAAAAAAATATATTTGGGGAGCCGCTATGGACAAAGACCTTAACGGGCTGAGAGAAGAGATAGACGCTATCGACGCCCGGATCCTTGATCTTCTTGAACAAAGAATAGACGTGGTGAGGGAGATCGGCGCGTATAAAAAGGAACACGGCCTTACTATAAGCGCTCCCGTGAGAGAACTGGAGATACTGAAGGATATCTACAGGAACCGCCGGCCGGGATACTCCAGATATCTTGCCCGTATCTTTCAGCAGATATTTACCGAAAGCAAAAATATACAGGAGAACGGCCCGGAGAAATGACCTCCGGCGCCTTCTTTCGGCATGATTTACCGCCTGTCCCGATTGCAGAGACAGGCGTTTTTCTGTTAAAATATGAATAGAATAACGTTTTTAGCTCAAGGAGATGCAATGTTTAAAATGCTTTTTTTGGCCGCGCTGCTGTCGTTTTTATGCCTGCCTGCATTTTGTATGAATATTTCACATAAGTACTCGCAGGCAAAGACGTATAACTCCCTTTCCAAGCTTCCCCTGGGAAGCGTCACCGCAAAAGGCTGGATAAAGGAACAGCTGGAAAGAAGCAAGGAAGGGATGGGGGGACACCTGGACGAGCTGGAGCCCGATATGATAGCCCGGCCCTTTGTGGACCACGGCAGGTTCTATCAGCTGCCCCACCACGCTTCTCCCGACGACCCCACCTTTGCTTCGGGCTGGTCCGCCGAGATATCCGGCACCTACTGGATGGGGCTGGTGGAGCTGGCCTTCACCCTTGACGACCCGGAGCTCAAGGCAAAGGCGGAGGCCTGGGTAAACAAAGTGCTTGCAAACCAGGAGCCGGAGGGCTATCTGGGGGGCTACGGGAAGGATACCAACCGCCTGGTGGATTACAACCCCTGGAGCGCCAACTGGTGCTACAGGGCCCTGCTTTCCTATTATGAGGCCACGGAGCGGAAGGACGTGCTGGAGGCAGTCCATAAAGGTCTTTTGTGGTTCTGCGACAATTTCAAGGACGTGAAGACCGATTACGCCGGTCCTACCATAATAGAGTCTCTGTGCGTGGTTTACGCATATACCGGCGACGCCAGGCTCCTGAAGCTTGCCGAAGACTGGCAGGCCTGGCTCAACGAAAACTCCGGCCAGCGGAACCGCGTTTCGCAGATGCTTTCCGACGAGTTCATATTCGGCTCCATGCATTCGGTGGCCTACGGAGAGGATACCAAGCATCCCGCCATAATCTATTGCGTCAACGGCAACGAAGAATACAGAAAGGCCTCCGTCAACGGCTTTGAAAAGGCCCTCAAAAAGCAGGTGCAGAAAACCGGCGCCCCCTCCGCCTCCTGCGAGCTGCTGAGCCCCGTGGGAAGCGTGCTGGAGAGCGAATACTGCAACCTGATGACCTACAACCATTCCTATTCGTGGCTCATCGAGGCCACCGGCGACGCCTCCTGGGCCGACCATATAGAACGCTGCCTCTTCAACGGCATACAGGGCGCAAGGCGGAAGGACGAAAAGGGAGTGCAGTACAACGTGGCTCCCAACCAGCTTTACGCCACCAGGGATTCCTCCAAATACGGCGACGTGCCGGACAAGGGCGCCTTCGCCCCCGTTTTCTACGTGGCCTGCTGCAACACCAAGGCCGTAGGCGCGGTGCCGGAATTCGTGAGGGACATGGTTTACGAGGATAAAGAGGGCAGGCTGTATCTCACCTGCTACGGCCCCGCAGAGGTGAAAAGCGGAACGCTCTCTTTTGAGATGGATACCCTCTATCCCTTCAGGGACACGGTCACCCTTAAGATCACCGGCGGAAACTCCGATATCCTTTATTTCCGCGTGCCCGAATGGTGCTCTTCGCCCTCGGCAGCCCTTAACGGCAAAAAGCAGAAGCTGCAGAAGGCGGCGTCGGGCTACGCCTCCGTGGCCGCTCCTCTGAAGGCGGGGGACGAACTGGTTTTCACCTTTCCCATGAAGGTGAAGATCAGCCGCGTGGACGACAGCTACACCGCCCGCAGATATCCCCTTTGCGTGGAAAGAGGCCCCATAGTTTACGCCATCGACGTGCCCGCCGCCTGGAACACCTATAACGGCCTGAAGATAACGCCGGAGACCGACACCTGGCCCTGGTTTGAGGCCCGGCCCGACTTTGCCAACCTGGGAGAATGGTCTCCCTGGGCCTACGCTCTGGACGCGAAAACCAAGGCAAAGGATATAAAGGTGGTGGAAAAGCCCGCGGAGGGCTACGTATGGGAGAATCCGCCGGTGGTGCTGGAGGTGCCCATGTACCGCACCGACGCCGCCGCGGGGCGGGGCTGCTGGCAGTTCCGCAACTACGAAGAGTGGAGCTTCCGTACGGTGGAAGAGGCGCCCCGTATGGTGACCATGGTCCCTCACGGCTGCACCAACCTCAGAGTGACCTACGTTCCCGATCTGGCCAACAGGGAAAAATGACCGAAAACTATCATAAGGACATATAGCAGTGAAAAATCTTATCTGCATTTTGCTGATATTAGCCTGCTCGGCGGGAGTGTGGGCCTATAACGCGGCAAACCCCGGCGCAGGAAAAAAGCGCTTCATATACAAACACGTGATCTTTATAGGCGTTGACGGCCTGGGGGCGTTTCACAGAAATACCGAGACGCCGAACATAGACAGGCTGTTCGTCAAAGACGGCGCTTCCACCTGCGTGGCGGAAGCGGTGAAGCCTACCATCAGCGGAGAGAACTGGACCAGCATCATGACCGGCGTCCTGCCGTATTATCACAAGGTTGGCAACAACAACATCGGTTCCCGGGCTTATACCATGGCGGACAAGTATCCCACTGTGTTCGGCCTGGTGGAAAAAGCCTTCCCGGGGGCTGTGATGGGTTCCTTCGTGGACTGGCCGCCCCTGAATACCGGGGTGGCGGACGATTTTCCCGGCATAGAGAAGTTTTCCACCGGCTGCGACAGGGAAGCGGACGTCTGCGCAAAGGCCGAGGCCTTTATCAGGGAAAAGAAGCCCGTCTTCGCCTTTGTCTATTTCGGCAATCCCGACCATATGGGGCACGCCGGCGGGTATCTGAACGAGCCCTATTACGAGGCTGTCCGCGCCATGGACGGCTACGTGGGCAGAGTGATCGCGGCAGTGGAAGAGGCCGGCATGGCGGACGATACCCTTATACTCCTCACCACCGATCACGGCGGCGTTAAAGACGGGGGCCACGGAGGGAATACCGACGAGGAAGTGTTCGTGTTTTTCGGCGCCAGAGGCAAAACGGTTATCAAGGGGTCCGATCTGGGCCATATGTACACCAGAGACCTGCCCGCCGTGGTGTGCTACGCCATGGGCATAAAGGGCAACCCCCTTTGGGACAGCTTTCTGCCGGACGGCCTTTTTGAGGAATACCCGAGGCCCCGGGCAAGAAAAGCGGCCCGAAAGGCCGAAAAACATAAAGCCGTTCCCACTCCCGCCGCCGATTCTCCCGAAGGCCTCTTCAGCTTTATAGACAGGTCCCGGCTCCGCTGCGCCTTCTCTTTTGACGGCTCTCTGGAGGATCTGGCAGGAAACTATAAGGCGGAATTCACCGGCGAGGAAAAATACGGCCCGGGCATGTTCGGAAAGGCCGTATGGGTGAACGTCAAAAACTTTGTGACCCTGCCGGAGATGAAATTCGGCAAAGACAGCTTTACCATATCCATGTGGCTCAACGCCAAAGATTTCGGGGTGAACCAGCCTACTATATTCAGCAACAAGGACTGGCGCAGCGGCTACAACACCGGCTTTATACTGGCCAGCCTGGGGGCCTTTAAGTTCAACCTGGGCAACGGCAGCGACGCCAGGTGCGATTATATGTACAACATGCCCTATGATTTCCCCGGCCGCTGGACCAACGTTATCCTGTCCGCCGACAGGGAGAAGGGGACCGTGAGAGTCTATATCAACTTTGAAGAGGCGGGCGCCGACACCCTGAGCGCCGCCCTGAGGGACCTCTCCTTCGATTCCGGGCTGCCTTTTACCATAGGCTGCGACGGTTCCGGGAAAACCGTTTCCAGTATGGATTTCCTGGCAGACGACCTGCTGGTCTTCGACGGCGCTTTCGGACCCGAAGACGTTGAGAGGCTGAAAAAATACTACCTGCCGAAAGAAAGATAGACAGGCCGAAGGGGCCCTGTGATATAATTTATATGTAAAATGCCGCTTTTGCGGCGTATTTTGAGGTGAATGATGACAGATCCCAGAATGACCAGGCTTGCGGAGCTGCTGGTTAATTATTCCTGCGAAGTAAAGCCCGGCGAAAAGGTTTATATAAGCACCCAGGCCATACATCCGGAGATGGACTGCGAGATAATAAAGCAGGTGGTGAAGGCGGGAGGCGTCCCTTTCCATCATCTCTCCAACGGCCGGATCAACCGCGAGCTTGCCCTGTGCGCCTCGAAGGAAAGGATGGAGATCCTTAAGGAAGCCGACCTTGCCATGATGAAGCAGATGGACTGCTATATAGCCATCCGGGGCGCCGACAACGATTCCGAACAATCGGACGTCCCCAAGGAAAAGAAACGCATAGTGGACAAGTATTACGGGACGGAGGTCCTGAACGAGCGGGTCAACAATACAAAATGGGTGGTGCTCAGATGGCCCACGCCTTCCATGGCCCAGAGAGCGGCCATGAGCACCGAAGCCTTTGAAGATTTTTACTTCGACGTCTGCACCCTGGATTACGGAAAGCTGGCAAAGGCCGAGGCCGTTCTCAGGGAGCGTATGGACAAGGCGGATATGGTGCATATCCTGGGGCCCGGCGACACGGACCTTCGTTTCAGCATAAAGGATATCCCGGCCATCTGCTGCTGGGGCGACAGGAACATACCCGACGGCGAGGTTTACACGGCCCCTGTAAAGGATTCGGTAAACGGCGTCATACATTATAACGCCCCCACCTGCTACGGCGGAAAGGAATTCGACAATATACGGCTTGAAATAAAAGACGGCAAAATAGAAAAAGCCACGGGTTCGGATACCGACGGCATAAACTTTATACTGGACACGGACCCCGGCGCCAGATATTTCGGCGAGTTTTCCCTGGGGGTGAATCCCTTTATCAAAAAGCCTATGCGGGACATCCTTTTCGACGAAAAGATCTCCGGCTCCATACATCTCACCCCGGGCAGGGCTTATGAAGAAGCCTGGAACGGCAACGATTCCGCCATACACTGGGATCTGGTCATGATACAGACTCCCGAATACGGAGGCGGGGAGATATGGTTCGATGACGAACTCATACGCAGGGACGGCCTGTTCGTTCCGGATTATCTGCAGCCTCTGAACCCGGAGGCCTTCTCCAAGGAGCTTTAGAGTGAAACGCCCTTCCTTTGACGAGACGTATATGGATATAGTGGATATCATCGCCCGGCGCTCCACCTGCAACAGAAAAAAGGTGGGGGCGGTGATAACCATGGACAGGCGGATCCTTTCCCACGGATACAACGGGGTCCTTTCGGGGATGCCCCACTGCTGCGACACCGGGGAATGCCTGAAGGAGAAAATGGGGGACGAGGATTATAAGATCTGCGTCCACGCCGAACAGAACGCCATCTGCCAGTGCGCGAAAAGGGGGCTTTCCGTTGACGGCGCCACTATATACGTCAACGCCAATATCTGCCTCACCTGCGCCAAGCTCATAGCCGCTTCCGGGATAAAACGGGTGGTGTTCCGCCGGGACAGCGAAACCAAAAACGACGGCGTCCGCCTGCTTTCGTCCCGGGGGATCGAGGTAGAAGAATGGAAGGCGTGAAGGCCGTGGTCTTCGATATAGGGGCCACCCTTGTGGACGGCCCTCCCGTGGCCCCCGCCAAGGTGATAGCCTCTCTTACCGGAGCCGGCTACAGGGACGTAGCCGGTATCATCATGCGCCGTGATTTTGCGGACAGCGACGCTTTGATACGCGCCCTTGAAGAAGAGCTTTCCCTTTCCTTTTCCCCCGTGGCCCGCGAAAAAACAAAGGACCTGTGGGAAAGCCAGTTCACCGGCTGCCATGAGATCAACGATTCTTCGAACGTCCTTCGGTTTTTTGCCCGGCGCCATATCAGGATAGGCCTCCTTTCCGACATCTGGCGCCCCTATTACGAGGGCGTCAAGAGAGCCGTTAAGGATATAGAGAGCCTTGCGGAGGCAAAGGCCCTGAGCTTCTGCACGGGGCATAAAAAACCGGACCCCTATAATTTCCGCCTGATAACGGAGCTGCTTTCCCTGGAGCCGCAGGAGATACTTATGGTGGGCGATACCTACAGCCATGACATAGAGCCCGCTATAGCGCTGGGAATGAAAACGGCCTGGCTTTTGCGCCGCCCCGAAAAAGAAGCCGACGACGTTATCGACGTTATAAACGGGAAAAAGCCCGCGCCGGATCTGACAATAAAGGACCTTGCCGGGCTATGCGGCGCTTTCCCGCAGGAAGAAACAGATAAGTAAAAAAATAAAAGGAGATAACAAGTGAAAATAGTAAAGATCGTCAGGCATACCCCCGAAGAGCTGCTGGAAAACATGCGGAAGGTGAGCATGCTGAAAAGGCCCGATGACAAATGCTACCGGGATGCTGAATTAAGGCTTGTAAGCATGCATACGGACGATATCGCCCCCGCCCAGAGATACGTGCTTTCCGAAGGCGTCCTGAGGGCGCGGGAGTTGGAATGGGCCCTTGCGGAGCACGGTATCGATCTTTTCAACCTGTGCGGCTACGTATCCATCTGGCGGGACGACTGCGAAGATCAGATAGACGTGCTTCCCCCCGTGGTGGAAATGAGCCCGGAGGCGGACGGAAGCTGCGTCAATATACTCAACGACGGCATGCACCGGGTGTATCTGGCCAGGATGGAGAGAAAACCCGTGCAGGTGGTTTACGCAAAGCC
>JAEEGL013392141.1_pt1 | contig 11234 bp, 11 predicted proteins | sample 9134231 | NCBI WGS metagenome assembly JAEEGL01 (sample SAMN16246548, study PRJNA631951) | gut metagenome | biome: gut microbiome; feature: rumen; material: fiber-attached | host: Bos | place: Iran: Karaj | collected 2018-10
AGTCCATGTACGACGATCTCTTTATCGAGGGCAATCTCCGGGAGCGCACGCTCATGGATATCTGTACCGATCCCGGATCCTTCCGCTATAACAGGGAATTCGACGAGTCCATGCTCGAAGGCTCCTGTCACGGCTGCCCGATGGGTCATATCTGCGCCGGCGGCTGCCGGTCGTATAACTATTTCACAACAGGGAAGCTTTACGAAAATCCCCTGTGCGCAAGAAAAAAAGAGCCGCGCTGATCCACGGCTCCGCATCACTGCCGTTACATCTTTTCTGTCACAAGCTCTGCCTCGAAGCAGGGCTTTTTTTCTTCTCCGACGGACGCGAAAACGAACTCCGCGCCGTTTGAGTTTTTGCGGGAGATGAAAAGCTCCTCGCCCAGCCGCGCCTCGTGGCGGAATATTATCTTCACGCTCTTCGCCCAGTTGTCGAGCCCGTTGAAACCCGCGACCGAATCAAGGGCGATATCGGCATAGACGCAGTTGTTCAGGTGGTTGTTCTCATCGAGCTCGGATACGCGCACGCGGCGTATCTCCGTTTCGGTCATTCCCGTATCGTCGAAGCGGCGCGGGACCTCCACGCCCTTTATATCAAGACCGAGGCTCTCGAACCGAACGGGAAAATCCCTCGGACGGACGAGCGCACGGGTATCGTATCTGACGAGCGTCCAGAACGTCGACGCGCGCGCGATCGTTTCTCCATCCGAAACGAGCTCGAACTCACGGTCGAATATGACGCCGCTTATGCTGTTGTTGAAGGTCCTCAGCGTGAAAGACTCGCCCGAGCGGACGGGCCTCGCAAACTCTATCCCGAGCTTTGTGAGCACGAAGACCGTGTTGAGGGAGCGCATGAAATAATAGGTCGCGCCTAAAGCGTCGCAGTCCTCGCGGGCAAGCTGCTGCATATAGCGCATGAGCGACGAGGGCTTCAACACCCCGTTGGGATATACGTCGTAGCTTTCGACGGTTATTTCTTTTTCAAGCATTTCGAAGCTCCTTAATATTACTTCTTGTTTATTCCGCCGCCCCATGTTATAATCCGTTTTGACAAATCATGCGGAGGCTTTCTTCTTGTTCGACCCCAAGACAAACAAATTCCCTTATCCCGACGATACGTCCAGGCATTACCTCGTCGTGAAAAAGGACGACGGAACGGTATTCGACAAGGATTATCCATATCTCGACGAATCAAAGGGCGCGCGGTTTTGGCGCGGATTCGTGCGGGCGCTGCTCGTCACGGTCGTATTTCCGCTGACGTATATCAGGCTCGGCCTCAGGATCGAAGGCCGCGAGAACCTCAAAAAGCACCGTGAGGAATTGAAAAAAGGCGTAATATCCGTCTGCAACCACGTTCATATGTGGGACTATCTCGGGATAATGTGCGCAATTCGCCCGGTGCGCCCGCGCATACTCTCATGGGCCAAGAATATCTCCGGTGAGAACGGAAAGCTCATAAAGGGCGTCGGAGGCATCCCCATACCCGAGAACGACGTGCGCGCTTCCGCCGCGTTCCTCTCCGCCGTAAAGGAGCATCTCAACGGCGGCTGGCTGCATATCTACGCCGAGGGCAGCATGTGGGAATACTACGCTCCGATCCGTCCATTCAAGCGCGGCGCGGCGCATTTGGCCTGCCGATTCGACAAGCCCGTGATACCCTTCGCCTTCAGCTACCGCGAGCCGGGCTTTATCAGAAAAAAGCTGTTCAAGCAGATAGCCCTGTTCACGCTGCACGTCGGAGAGCCGATATATGCGGATAAAAAACTTCCGCTCAGGGAGATGGAGCTCGATTTGACGAAGCGCTGCCACGACGAGGTCTGCCGCCTCGCGGGGATCGATCCGTCCGAGAACATTTACGAGCCCGTTTACAACGATTCGAAGCGCATAGACTATTACACGACCGAATACGGCATAGGCTACAAGGGCTCGCATTAAGAAACGACATCGATCAATTCCCCGGGTTTTTCAACGGTATAGTCCGCGCCTTCCTCCTCGGCTTCGGCTTCGGATCCGAATCCCCAGAGGACGTAAGCGGAATCTATGCCGTTTATTTTTGCGCCAATGACGTCGTGTTTCCGGTCGCCGACCATGAGCACGCGGGAGGGGTCTTTCGCCCCGAGCTCGGAAAGAGCGTAGGCGATAACGTCCTCCTTTTTGGTGCGGTAGTTGTTCTTCCTTCCGGCGGCGTCGTCGAGCTGAGTGCCGGCTATGAAATCGAAAAGCTCCGTGAGCTCCATATCGGCTATTACCATTCTGGCGAATATCTCGGGCTTGGACGTCGCGAGAGCGATCTTGATTCCCATGCCGCGGAGCTCTGTCAGAAGCTCTCTTATGCCGGGATAGAGCCTGTTCTCATGCACGCCGAGCACGGCGTAGCGCTCGCGGTAGAAGTCCGTCGCTTCCCCCGCCTTTTCCTCGGAAAAGCCGTAAAAGCGCATGAAGGACTCGACGAGCGGCGGGCCTATGAAGCCGCGCAGCTCCTTCCTGTCCGCGGCCTCTATGCCGTATTTCGCGAGCGCGTATTCGACGCTCCTCGTGATGCCCTCCTCGGAATCGACGATCGTCCCGTCGAGGTCGAATAAAACGTGATCGTATCTCATCATGTTCTCCATTCGTTTTATGGCTTGATTATAGCAAACCGCGCCGGGAAAGGCAACAGAAAAACCGCGCGTTACGGGCGCGCTGCCCGGATGACGCGCGGTTCGTTGCAACAAATGCTTCTCAGCCCCCCATTACCTCCTGCCATGCGGGCGGCAGGTCGCAGGGAAGAATCTCGTAGTTCAGCAGTTTCGTACAATAGATCGAGTCGGTCCAAAGGTTGTAATCCTCGCTGTACACCATATCGTAAATAAACAGCTCGCCGTTCTCGTCCATAGTGTAATTGATGCGCAGGATTCCGTCGGTCAGATAATGGCAGCTCATATATGGGAACCCCTGCTCTTGCCATTGTGCCGCCCTTTCCGGCGTGATGGTTGAGCTCTCTTTCTCGGCAATCATCTTTACAAGTCCGGCAGCAGGATCGATCTCATTCACCGCGTCTATCGGATCTCCTATCTTCAGCGACGTGAATTCAGAGTATGAATGCACATCCTTAATTATCATCGGACATCCGATCATGTATATGTTCTTGCCAAAGTATTTATACGGATAATAGACCCTGTATCCAGATTCGGTATCTAAAAAAGCGTAGTTGTTCTTGCCCGTCTCTCTTACCGGGAGATCGAATATCTGCCCGTCGGGAGAAACATACTTTATGACCTGCATAAAATTATCGAAAGGAAGCAAACCGTATCTCACCATATCATTGCAAGGCGGAAATCCCCTCGTGAATACAAGTTCGTCGGAAAAAACCGGTACGAACAAAGGCTCGGGCGTAGCGGCCGGGGTGCGGGTGGGCTCCGCAGTTGGCTCGGCGGTCGGAACATCGGTCGGAGCATCTGTCGGGGCTTCGGTCACGTATGCGGTATTCGGGTCCGGCGTGTCCGCTGGCTCTGTATTATTCTCCTTAACGCAGCCGGCAAGCGGGAACACGGAGAGCATGATAAGCAAAAGTATCGCTGCCGTCGCTTTTTTCATGATCGTCACTCCATTGTTTTTTTAATGGACCGTCGTCCCTTATAAATATAACGCCCGGGGCCGAAACGGGGACAAGGATCGTTCGTAAAATATTATATATTACAAAGCCCTCGCTGTCAACTGTTTTAAGGGGCTCGGCCGGCGCTGTACGGCAATTCGCTCTTGACTGCCGCATGAAGCAAGAGTATAATACTGTATGTTGTGGACGGAGCGAACGGGCTCCCGCATATCTGCCTTTTTTGTGAATATTCGGAGGATGGCATGAGGATCGGTTTCGATAACGACAAGTACATCTCGATGCAGTCGCAGAAGATCCTGGAGCGCATCGAGCATTTCGGCAACAAGCTCTATCTCGAGTTCGGCGGCAAGCTCTTTGACGATTATCACGCCTCGCGCGTGGTGCCCGGCTTCCTTCCCGACACGAAGATAAACATGCTCTGCGAGCTCAAGGACAGCGCGGAGATAATACTCGCCATCCACGCGGGCGACATCGAGCACTCGAAGATAAGGAACGACATAGGCATCGCCTACGACCGCGAGGTTTTAAGGCTCATCGACGCATTCAGGAAGCGCGGGCTCATGGTCTCCGGCGTGGTGATCACACGCTACCGCGAGGGCATGACCTCCGTCGATAAGTTCGCCGACAGCCTTACCGCGCTCGGAATGCGCGTTTACCGCCACTATCCCATAGACGGCTATCCCAAGAACCCGCGCTTCATCGTCAGTGAGGACGGCTTCGGCAAGAACGAGTTCGTCGAGACCACGCGCCCGCTCGTTGTCGTCACCGCTCCCGGCCCCGGCTCCGGCAAGCTTGCCGTCTGCCTTTCGCAGGTCTATCAGGAGTACAGGAGGGGCGTCCGCGCGGGCTACGCGAAATTCGAGACCTTCCCCGTTTGGAATCTTCCTTTGAACCATCCCGTCAATCTCGCATACGAGGCAGCGACAACAGATCTCGATGACATGAACATGATCGATCCGTTCCACCTCGAGGCATACGGTGTTTCGACAGTCAACTACAACCGCGACGTGGAATCCTTCCCCGTTCTGAACACCATATTCACGCATATCTACGGCTCCTCGCCCTACAACTCGCCTACGGACATGGGCGTCAATATGATCGGATACTGCATAACCGACGACGAGGCGGTAAAGGACGCCGCAAAGCAGGAGATAATCAGGCGCTATTACCACGCCGCCTGCGACTTCAAACGCGGGCGCATAGAAAAGGGCGAGGTATTCAAGGCGGAATTCATAATGAGCCGCGCCGGGCTCACCGTGAACGACCGCCCTGTCGTCGCGGCTTCGCTCGAGAGGGCGAAGGAGACCGGCAACGCCGCAATGGCGATAGAGCTGCCCGACGGCAAGGTGACGACCGGCAAAACGGGCACTTTTATGGGCCCCGCCGCCGGCGCGCTTGTCAACGCGCTGAAGGCTCTCGCGGGGATCAATCCCGGAATAGACCTCATATCCCCGATAATACTCGAGCCGATAAGGAAGCTCAAAACCGACCATTTCGGCAGCGAGAACCCGCTTTTGCATTCCGACGAGGTGCTCTATGCGCTGTCGATCTGCGCCGCGACCAACCCCACCGCCGCTCTCGCCATGCAGCAGCTCAAGAAGCTCCGCGGCTGCGAGGCGCATTCTTCCGTGATGCTGTCAAGGGCGGATATCTCCGTCTACCGCCGCCTTGGAATTAACCTCACAATGGAACCCACTCTGAACGGGAACAGGATGTATTTTTGATATGAAAAGAACTGACAGGATCGCAAAAATGGAGGCGCGCTTCGACGCTTCGAAGGATGCCGTCGAAAAGCTCTCTGCGGCTATCGAAGCATACGAGGCGGCTGCGCCGGATATGAAGAAGCTCTTCGAATACTATTCGAGCGCTGACTGGATGCGCGATCTCGAGGCAGACGAAGCCGGGAAGCTCCCCGCCGATCTCAAGCGCGGAGTGCTCTCCGAGGACGGCGTCTGGGATCTTCTCAACGAAAACCGGGAGGCGCTCACAAAGGCAGCGAAGCTGACCGCGCTCGCGATAGAGAAGGATCTTCTGTAAAACGGACCGTATAAAAGCCGCCGCTGATGATCAGCGGCGGCTTTCGTCAAGCTTTGAGAAGCTATCTCAAGTACCCTTCCCCGAGCTGCTGCTTTGCCCGGTTAAGATGGATAAGGAACAGTATCTCCTTCGTGAGGACCGTCATGATCGAGGCGGCATTATAAACAATAGTAAGAGTCATGCTGCTGCCCGGCAGGAACTGCACCAAGGCGTTCAGGATCGGCGATGCGATCACGGCGATCCTCACTATGCGGTCCCATTTCATCATCTGACCGTAGTTAGAAAAAGTTACGGCGAGATACTTTATCCCGTTTAAAATGCAGATATACACCGCAATGCTTATGATCTCCGAGCAGATCAAAACCGGGTAGTCGAATCTAACGGAAAAAAGGGCGAGTACCAATTCAGCCGCAAGGAAAAGCAAGGCGGTCTTGAATGCCCTTTCATCTTTTGACGCGCGGACGATGCCCGCAATATCAAACACCGCCGACACGAGAATAATGATCACCGTCACAACGTAGGCAAGAACAGAAAGCCCTGTTTGATCCCGTGACACCGCTATGGCGCCTACCCCCATCAAAGCCATCGCGGCCATGTATAGGATCTCGGAAATGATAATGCATTTTATGCCGCTGTAAGCATTGATAAAGTACCTGCGCTCCCTTGGCGGTGTATACGGTGACGTTCTTCCCTCAGCCGCGGGGAGCTCTTTCTCGAGCCTTTGCCCGAGCAATATCTCCTCACGCGTGACTCCGAGTATTTCCGCGAGCTTGTCAAGATTCTTCACACGCATCATGGACGCGCCGTTCTCCCATTTTGAAACGGCCTTGTCGGAGACACCCATGAGATCGCCAAGCTCCCTTTGTGTAAGTCCTTTCTCGGTCCGAAGCAGGTATATGAAATTCCCGATTTCAAAACGTCTTTCCATTTTCATCACCTCGCGAAAAGGCTACCACAGATCGATCGAAAAAGCAACGATTCCCGGGTTGAATTAAAGTAGAAGTTTCGAACTTTATAAAAAGTCCTGGAACTGACTGTGTTTTCGAGCAGGCAAAAAACGGGCGGCGATCCGGGAGTACGCATAAGGATACAAACAAGCTTTCCCTAACGGGTTTGTATTGGATGGATAACAAGTTAGGAGCAAGGGCTTTTGCCTTTGCTCCATGTTTTTTGTTATAGTTACTGCGGATCATGCCTCGCGGGGCGGCCTTAGCTGCTTGGTTCATCTCGGTCTTGCGCCGATCACGGCGCGCCCGCGCTGGCCCGCGCGGCTCGCATAGCTCGCGGGGCTTCCTTATCCGGAAGCCCCCATCTCCTTGTATGCCTGTTTCTTACCTCTCCGCTATCCTCCTCGCGACGTACACTCCGCTCGCGGACGCGTGGGAGAGGGAATGCGTTACGCCCGAGCCGTCGCCTATGACGTAAAGGCCCCTGTACCGCGTCTCGAGGTTTGAGTCGATATCGACCTGCATATTGTAGAACTTGACCTCTACGCCGTAGAGGAGCGTGTCGTCGTTCGCGGTGCCGGGAGCGATCTTGTCGAGAGCGTAGATCATCTCGATAATGCCGTCGAGGATCCGTTTCGGCATCACGAGCGAGAGGTCGCCCGGGGTCGCCGAAAGGGTCGGCACAGTGAAGCTCTCGGCGATACGCTTCGCGGTGGAGCGCCTGCCGTTTATGAGGTCGCCGAACCTCTGGAGCATGACGCCGCCGCCGAGCATATTGGAGAGCTTGGCGATGTTCTCGGCGTAGGCGGTGGAGTCGTTGAACGGCTCGGTAAAGTGCTTCGAGACGAGCAGCGCGAAATTGGTATTCGCCGTGTGGAGCGCGGGATCCTCATAGCTGTGCCCGTTCACGGTGATTATGCCGTTGGTGTTTTCGTTTACGACGGCGCCGTGCGGATTCATGCAGAACGTGCGTACGAGGTCGCCGTATTTCTCGGTGCGGTAAACAATTTTGGACTCGTAGAGCTCGTCGGTGAGATGCGCGAATATCTCGGCGGGCAGCTCGACGCGCGCGCCTATATCGACGCGGTTGGAGCTGGTTTTGATATCGAGCTCGCGGCAGACGGACTCCATCCACTTCGAGCCGCTCCTTCCGACGGAGATGACGCACCTGCCGCAGATGAAGCTCTCCGAGGCGGTGTTGACTATATAGCCTTCCTCAGTCCTCTCTATGTTCACGACCGGAGTCTTGAAGAAAAACTCGACTCTGTCCTTCAGCATCTCAAAGATGTTCCTGAGCACAACGTAATTCTTGTCCGTGCCGAGATGCCTTACCTGCGCCTCGAGAAGGTGCAGCTTGTTCTGCATGCAGAGCTTCTTTATGCCGGTATTCGCGGTCGAGTAGAGCTTCGAGCCCGCTCCGCCGAGCGCCATATTGATCGAGTCGACGTACTGCATGAGATCGGTCGCGGTATCGCGGCCTATGTATTCGTGAAGATTCCCTCCGAACTCGTTTGTGATGTTGTATTTCCCGTCGGAGAAGGCGCCCGCTCCCCCGAAGCCGTTCATGACGGCGCAGGTCGGGCAGTGCACGCAGGACTTAACCTTTACTCCGTCTATGGGGCAGACGCGCTTTTCGAGCGGGTTCCCCGCCTCGAAGACCGCGACTGAAAGCTCCGGCGCGAGCTTCGTGAGCTCGTACGCGGTAAATATCCCTCCCGGGCCCGCTCCGACGATTATTACGTCAAATCTTCTCATATCCGTTCACCTTTCATGTACTGTGCCTTATTATCCGTTTTCCGGGATAATTATATCAGCAGCGAAAACGGCTGTCAACAAAACGCAGGCGAGGCGATCCCCGCCCTTCTCGATGTAGATCCCCGCCGTGCTTCGGCTCGTGCTCTCGGGCCTTCCGCTCTTGACGTTGCGGAGATCGCAGCGGTATAGCGTTCGGCAAAGGCTTCGGCATTCTCGCCCGCCTCGACCGTTGCGCCGTCCTTATACGTCTCGCCGGTCTGCGTGTCCTTGATCGTGACGTTGAAGCCGTTATTCCCGGCATCGACCGTCACGTCAAACCGCCCGTCGACCTTGCCCGAGCCGTTCTTTACGGCCTCAAGCACCCTGTTCAGCAGATAGGACACAGTGCGGTCCGAACGAATACTATCGTCCATGGCGGCACGTTTTTTATCAATGCACTTGTTAATCCATTAAAACCTGCTATAATATAGAGCAGAAAAACTTGCGAGGGAAATATGAAAAAGCTTACCGCAATACTGATTTCGCTTTTGATGCTCCTGCTCGTTCTGCCCTGCGCGGCGGACGGCGAGGAGCCTTCGACGGTCGCTCTTTCGCATGAGAGCCCGCTTTTCGATCTCGGCGTGACCCATGCCGCGGCGATCACTGTCGGCGGCACGGGATATGCCTGGGGCTATAATTACAACGGCCCCATAGGCAACGGAGTTTCGACCGGCAACTGCCCCGCTCCCTATAACTGGGGAAGCGGCGCGAGGTTCGTTTCGGTCAATTCGAAGACCACGCTCATGATCGATACTCAGGACAGGCTCTGGATATGGGGCGAGACCTGGTGGGGCATAGGCGGCGAGCCAATGCCCGGCGGGAGCTACGTCTCCTTCGAGCCCGTACAGATCGCGACGAACGTCCGTATGGCCTCCATGGGCTTCAACCACGTCGTTTTCGTAAAGAACGACAACACGCTCTGGACCTACGGCCAGAACGCCCACGGTCAGCTCGGCACCGGCAATACCAACAACAACTATACCCCGACCCAGATCATGACGAACGTGGCTTACGCCGCGGCGGGCAACTGCCTGACCGCCGCCGTCAAGAACGACGGAACGCTGTGGGCGTGGGGATACAACGCCTCGGGTCAGGTCGGCAACAACTCCACGAGCGACCGTACGAGCCCCGTGCAGGTGCTGACGAACGTGTTCACCGTGAGCACGATGGGCGACCACGTCATGGCGATCAAGACCGACGGCAGTCTTTGGGCCTGGGGCAGCAACACCTACGGTCAGCTCGGCAAGGGCAACACCTCGGCTCAGCGCACCCCCGTGCAGGTCATGACCGGCGTTGCTCAGGTCAGCGCCGGCGCGGATCACACCGGCGTTCTCAAGACCGACGGTTCGCTCTGGTTCTGCGGACGCAACTATATGGGGCCCTTCGGGAACGGCTCGACGTCGGGCTATTCCGCCGCCAACCCGACTTTCGTCAGGACCGCGGGAAGCTATATAGCCGTCAAGTGCGGTAACCGTCTTACCGGAGCTCTCCGCGAGGACGGGCAACTCCTGGTCGCGGGCGACAACACCTACGATCAGCTCGGCATGGGCGCGGAGGGCAATCCCGACGGCACGCGTTTCTATGCGACCCTTACCGCGAACGGTCTCAATCTCCTTAACGACGATCCCGGCCCCGGCGTGCTGCTCGGCGACGTGGACGCTAACGGCGCGGTAGAGGTCCCCGATGCGCTGATGGCGCTGAGGGCGGCAATGGGGCTTATCCAAACCACTCCCTATATGCTCGAAGCGGGCGACGTTGATTTCAACGGTTCGCTCGAGGTCCAGGACGCTCTTTTGATACTTCGATACACAATGAGCATCATCTCATCGTTCTGATTCCGGCTCGGCTCAAAATGGCCGGCAGCTCGTCGCTGCCGGCCGTAGTTTTTTTCAATACGGACGCTATACCTGCTTACCCGTGCCCCAATCCATTGTAGCGAAATCGCATATGACCTCGATGCATTTCTTGATGGTCAGCTTATCGCTGTTGAGGCAGAGATCGTAATTGCGCGCGTCGCCCCACGTCCTGCCGGTGAAATGTTTGTAGTTCACCGAACGCTTTGAATCCTTTTCCTTGAGGCGGTCGAAGGGCTTTTTATCGCTCTCGCCGTATCTGTTGACTATCCTCTCGGCTCTCGACTCCATAGGAGCGTGGATATATACGTGGAGCGCGTCGGGATCGTCCTTCAGGATGAAATCGGCGCAGCGGCCGACGATGACGCAGTTCTCCTTATCCGCGATCTCGAGTATGGCGTTCCTCTGCACGACCCAGAGATAGTCGTAAGCGCTCATGCCGCCCATGGTGCGCGAAGAGCTTATGAACGAGCTCGCAAGACTGAATATGCTCCTGCCGGGCGCATACTCGCCGTTCTCTTCGATATACTTGGGATCGAAGCCGGTCATATCGGCGACCTTCTCGATGAGCTCTTTATCGTAATAATTATATCCGAGCTTTTCCGCGACGCCCTTGGCGATCGTTCTGCCGCCCGAACCGAACTGGCGGCTAATCGTGATTATTCGCTTCATAAAAGCCCCCTCCTTCAGGATATGTCTCATATCATTATATACAATCATTCTCAGATTGTCAACCTTAAATATCGAGGAGGAAGAGTACGGCGGAGCCTTCTATGAGATAGCTGCCCGGCTCCGTTTTCGCGAACGAGAACGCGGGCAGAAAAACGCTCGTGCACGCCGAGCCGCAGAAGCTCACCGCCTGCTGATGCTCCGAGAAAAGGTAGGCTGTCCTGCCCTCCTCAACTTTGAAAGCGCCCTTCACTATCAGCATCTCTCCTTCCGCGTCCTTGAGCATAAGGTTGAGATCTCGTCCTCTCCCGACGCATCTGACCTCGTCCTCTCCCGAAAA
>JAEEGL014292279.1_pt1 | contig 11234 bp, 8 predicted proteins | sample 9134231 | NCBI WGS metagenome assembly JAEEGL01 (sample SAMN16246548, study PRJNA631951) | gut metagenome | biome: gut microbiome; feature: rumen; material: fiber-attached | host: Bos | place: Iran: Karaj | collected 2018-10
TGAGCGGGCCGAAAGGTCAGAAAGGATACAGTCCGTATTCATCCAGAATATAAGTCATGAAATCAGGACGCCACTGAATGCAATAGTAGGTTTTTCACAGCTTCTTTCCGACCCTGCATATTCTGAGATGCTGACCAATGAGGAGAAGGCTGAATACAGCGGACTGATAAAGAACAATACAGAGATTCTCACATCACTCGTAAATGACATACTGAATCTGGCCGATATAGAGAGCGGCAAGCTGAAGACCGACATTTCCGATTTTCAGTGTAACGGCACGTGTCGTGATGTTATGGATAGCGTAAGGAGCTATATAAAAAAAGGTGTAACACTGAAATTCGAATCTGATTTTGATGACAGTTTCACCATTCATTCAGACCGCAACCGTGTTGTCCAGATTCTATTCAACCTCCTTACAAACGCCTGTAAGTTTACAGACAAGGGCGATATAACAATCCGATGCTCCCTTTCCGAAGAACCCGACAGGATGACTATATCAGTAACTGACAGCGGTCCAGGCGTTCCGCCCGAGAAAGCTGATGAGATTTTTGAGCGTTTCACAAAACTTGATTCTTTCAAGCAAGGCAACGGTCTTGGACTACCGATATGCAAACTTCTGGCCGGGACATTGGGAGGAGAGGTACTTCTTGACGTTTCATATACTGACGGAGCAAGGTTCCTGCTTTCGTTGCCATTATAGATAGTTTTGGATTTGACAATTCCAAATTCTTTTAAAATTGACAATTTCCCAAAAATAATTGCGAAAAAATTTGTATTTGTAAAAAAAGCATTATCTTTGTAGCGAAAATAACATAAAAAAGCAAATGATATGAACACTCCGAGACTGCCCCAGATTCTTCCGTTGCTGCTACTCACGGCGATTCTGGCATCCTGTGTATCAGACAATGAAACAGGACCGGTTTTTGAAGATAAATCCGGGAGCCTGAACTTCAGTTATGTAATTACACAGGACGGCGAGGTCAAGACCCGTAGTGAGATTGAAGGAGGAGGCAGTTACACCACTTCCTCAAACTCAGAAGCTAAACTTGACCCTTCCAGGCCGTTCGGAATAGTGGGAGTGGATGCCAACAACTACTCCTTGCTCATAGACAACCTGCCTGTATATGAGCGCGGAGGTTCCAGATCTCTCGATTTCAACTCGATGGCATGGAGTCTTGACACGAGGATACTCCTGAGCGCATATTATCCCCATGTGGACGAAGTTCAGATGATAGACGAGAACCGTTCATACGTGATTCCATACAAAAACGAGGACACCGAAGCCGGACCTCTTGTATCCCAGACTGTCAACCGCCGCATATCCTATATGGATGTGGTACCTCTTGTCTTCCGTCATATAACAAACAACATCGGATTTGCCGTTTCGGATATTACGGAGAACGACAGTCTCAAGGGACACATACGCATAAGGAAACTTATTGCCCACGGCATAGCTACAGAAGGTATTTTCGTGGACACGATAGGAACAGGTAACGGAGTTTGGAAACATCAGTCCATGCACAAGGATCTTGTAGTATATGAAGGCGACTGCCAGGTTGGTGTGGGAACAGAGAATGAAATGTACGTAGGAAAGGATGTACTGGTTTCGAATTTTGGACAGAGCAACCGGTTCTATTCGATTCCTGAGGAAATAAAAATGGGAAAACAGTACATTGAGGTAATATTCGATGTGGAACCTTTCACCTATTACGGGGTACGCTACAGTGGCCTTAAGAATGAGGTCCAGAAATTCCCTATCTACGGAGTTCTTCCTGGCAATGAGTATGAATTCGGCAAACAGTACATTTTCCATCTCGGACTGAATCTGAATGCCATTTATAAGGAAATAGAGTTTACCGCCACGGTGGATGATTGGGAAGACTCATTTACCTCAGGCAATACGCAATGGGAATCGAAAATATATGTAAAGGAAGATGACTTCTGACTTATGGATTGGAGGTTTATATACTACATACCTTTTATAATCTGCCTGGTTGCTCTGGCATTATCCGGTGGCAACGACAGAATGGAAAGCCCGGGGAAAAAGAGATTCTATCTCACTCTGCTTTTCATTCTGACCGGCATTGACGCAGTCCTGTCATGCAATCCTCCCGATGACCTGTTTCACATAATAATAGGCATAGCGGAACTGGCCATTGCACCACTTCTCATACCATGGGCCATATCGATTACTGATAGGAACCAGATATACGGCAAACCTGAACGGAACCACATAAACATGTGGATTCCGTTCTCAATCTTTTTGGCTCTCATACAACTCCTGCTCGTTATTCTAATAGGCAAGGAGGATTTCATCCAGTTCACAAACCTGCGTTACAATGGTCTGTACATACAGGAAGTGACTTCTTTTGCGGATTTGCACATTGGATTCAAGCTGTCTTATATCATCTCTGTAATCCTCCCCAGAGTAATCATAGCCATGCAACTGGTGTTTTTCGTTATCCGTACATTATTCAAACGCAGGGATAATGATAACGCTCAACTCACATGGATCCTGATTATGTGCTGCACCATGTATCTGGCACGCCTGTTCTTCCACAAAGCGCCCGCTTCCACACTTGAGTATATAGCCGGGCTGGCTTTCAGCCTGCTGCTGTCATTCTTCCTGATCCTTCTGTCCAGGAGGTTTCTTTTTGAAGAGGTAAGTATTACCCCTGACAACGATGACTTTCCTGAAGGTTATTCCGTCATGACTCCCCAGTCTGTCATACCTGAGCCGAATACTGATGTGACATACTCTCCCATCATGCATCAGGAAATGGAATCCGCAGGACTTACCGAAATGAAAAGTGATCCGACGACTACATCATCAGAAACAGAAACTGCAAATAAAGACAATGATGTGTTTTATGAAGAAGATTCGCTGCGCAGCCGGTTCGAGGCACTCATGAAAAACGAACTTTTCTTCCTGAGACAAGGTCTGAAAGTGACCGATGTAGCCTCTGTTCTCAAGACAAACAGGACCTACATATCAAGACTGGTCAATAACACTTTCAACATGTCATTCTCGGACTATGTGAACACTCTGAGAGTTGACTATGCCGAGCAGTACCTTCTTCATCACGGTAATGCCAACCAGACAGAAGTAGCACAGGCCTGCGGTTTTCCGAATGCTTCCTCATTCAACAGCATATTCAGTAAAATAACAGGTATGACTCCCAAAGCATGGTATAAAGAGCATTCCGGCCAAAAAAAAATAGAGAAAACAGATAAAAACAACACATAGCGATATGGCAACAGATATATTTCCCGATTATTCAGGATGCAGGATTATGGCGGTTGATGACGTCATGGTTAATATTTACCTGCTAACAAAGATTCTGGAAAAGACTCATGCTACAATCATACCGGCTCTGGGCGGGCAGGAAGCCATTGAGAAAACAGTGACGGAGAAACCTGACATCATCCTGCTTGACCTTAGAATGCCTGTTATAGACGGCTATGAAGTAATAGACAGGCTAAAATCAAGCCCCGATACCGCAGCCATTCCAATTATAGTGATATCCGCCTACACTAATCAGGACGATGTTGACAAGACCAAGGCTGCCGGAGCTGCTGATTTCATTCAGAAGCCGGTCATTATGCAGCACCTTCTGGAATCAATAACGACACAGCTCATAAAAATAAATAAAATAAAAGGTTGATTATATGCAATACAAAGACTTTTCAGGCTATACTGTTCTTGCAGTGGATGACATACCAATGAATCTGCTGCTGATACGTAAGATTCTGACAAAACTGAACGTAACAATCAAGACTGCAGCCAACGGCCAGGAGGCGTTAGATACGATTGCCGACATGAAACCGGACCTTGTCCTGTTGGACATAATGATGCCCGTTATGGACGGGTATCAGGTTCTTGAAGCACTAAAGACCAATGCAGACACAGAGAATATCAGAGTAATAGTGCTGTCAGCCCTAAACTCTAACGAGGATATAGTCAAGGGATTCAATCTTGGAGCCAATGATTTTATAACCAAGCCTATTATCCTGGAAAAAATACTAAGCTGCGTTTCAACCCAACTGGAACTTGCCGGAAAACAGTAACAGTAAAAAAACGCCCTTCAGATACTGATGCCGTTCTCAGCCAAGTCAGTCTCCACCTTATTCTTCTCCTCAATGAGAAGCATAAGTAGCAGAGAACGTTGTTCATCAGTCAGTCCGAGATCACGACAAGCTGACTCGTAGCGTTTCAGGACGGCCTCCTGATAGAGATGATAAGTGGCCGATTTCTTTATTTCCTCCTCAATAGTCTCATGTTCTATATTGTAACTGTCCTCAAAATACTCCTTGTAAGAGTGTTCCGTAACGAAACGCAGACAGAAATAGAACAGGCCGCCTGTAAGTATTCCTACTCCCGCTACTCCAAACATCAGCGGTATTTTCTGAATCAGACAGAGAAGGGTCAGTACACCTCCGACGGCAAAAATCAGGAAAGCCCAAAATACATATTTGTTTTTGGTGAAAAAACTGGAACTTGATTTGTTCATATCCGGGTATTGTTTTGCAATATTCTGGTTCTCATTTCATTCTCTTTTTCCTTGGCATCCAAGGCACGACGGTATGCATCGCGCGATGCGAGCGAATTCAAGTTCCTGCTGCGCAGATTGTCAAGGTTCATATTAAGATTCCACTGTGAAACCATGATAGCGACCGACACCAGCACGAACAGGAATATCATTCCGAGCAGGATACCAATCTCCTGTCTGGCCTTCATGCGGGCAGTCTCATATCTAAGTTGTGCATTGTTAAGCTCGGCATCAAGAATGGCCATGTCTTCATTCTGTACTACAATGTATATGGAATCCTTAGTATTCATGAGCTGAAGCAGCTGATCATACGCACCTTCCCAGTTGTCAATAAGCGCCAAGAGGGCATGTTTCTGTTCAAACCTTTTTTTGGCTGAAATAAGCGAATCCGCACTTATCAAAGCCGATGGATAGCGTCCCTCAGAGCGCAGACGGCAAATCTCCATCAATATACGGGTATCGGAGTCTGTCTGAACACGGTAGAGCGGATTTGAAACAAGTTTCCTGTAACTCTCTTCAAAGGCCGCCTTGTCCCCTTCGGCATCGTAAAGATAGGCTCTTGTCATGGCCGTCTTGACTCTTAAGGCCGGATAGAAATCCTGGTATTCCTCAGCAAGGGAACAGTAATCGCCAGCTTCCCGGTAACGGCCCATCCGGATCAGTTCCTGTGCCATGAATATATATATGTTAGGCAGTTCCTGCTCCTCCTTGGCTTGAATACAGAAATCTGCAGCCCGTTCAAAGTTCCTGACAGCAAGGACCGAGTTGGTACGGTAGGACTGGATGATTCCTATAATCCGATAGGCATACATCTGACCGGACGGGCTCTTTTTTTCCGAAGCACGGGTGGACATGTCACGGGCCTCCAGCATGGCATCGGAAATGCGGCCGTCCATTATGAGCAGATTACAATAGTCATACATGGTAAGATAATAGAAATCATTTATCTTACGATTTGTATTGGATAGTGTCTTAAGTTCCTTGACAATCTCCTCAACCCTGAGACTGTCCCTGATTGAATATCTGACGGGCAGCTCAAGAGAGAGAGCAAGCATCTTAATGTTCGCATCATTCTTGTAAACCCCGTGGCGGTAAAGGGAATCAGCCACCAGAATGTTCTGAGGATTGTACTGCTGCATGCGTCCGTTGGCATACCGGAGAAAAATTGCATCATCCACCCCTAAACGGTTCCTGATCTGCCCCGATGCCTGAACGCACATAAAAGCTGTCAGGAAAAAAAACAATAGTCTGTATTTCATCTATTCTGCGTATCCTTTCTGATATATGCCTTGAATACCGAGCTGAAACTGCTCCCCACCCCTTCAGTACTCTGCAGGCGGACAAACCCATTCATCTTCTCAGTATAAAGTTTTGATATGCTGAGACCTATCCCTACTCCGTTCTGGTACTGGTCATCTTTCCAGAACAGGTTATAGACAAGTTTCTGCTTGTTCTCGCTTATGCCTATGCCGGTATCCTGTACATAGAGTGAGACCATTCCGTCCGATATGTTGTAGTTCCATCCCACTATTATGGATCCGGAAGAGGTGTACCGGATTGCATTCCTTATGTAATGTCCTATTATGGTAGAAACCCTTACCGGGTCAAGCATGGCAAATATATTCCTGAAGCCGGCATTCAGATGAAAATCTATTCCCTCGGGAACCCTTTCCTGCCAGTTGGAGAATATGCTCTCCATGAGGGGTGCTATTTCCGTCTCCACCATGTCTATATCTATCCTGCCACTTTCTAACCTTGAGTATTGGAGTATATCTTCAATCATGTCAGAAAGAACTAATGTGTTCTCCCTGATAAAACCGCCAATCCTGCCCTTGTCCTCCTCAGACATGGAGCCGTCATCAGCACCGAGAAGCTGTGAGAATCCCACTATGCTGTTGAGTGGAGTCCTTATCTCGTGGCTTATGTTCTTGAGAAAGGTCTCCTTGTTGGCCAGTTCCTGGGCAAGGATTCTGGTTTCCTGGATAATATTGTTGTTGTCAACTGAATCATCCACATCAATGAGCACGCCTTTCATACCCCCTACGGACGGGTTATCACCCTCTCCGGCCGAAAGGAATCTCCACCAATGATAGTCATTGCCGGAATTGATACTTATGCGCAATTCCTTGTCAATGACCTTCTCTCCTTCAGCCAGTCCCCTTATTATATCCAGGGAAATATTCCGGTCTTCAGGATGGATGCGGTCCTCAAGCGAGGCTATGTCATTCACGTCATTCACTATTATGGCCGATGACTCATCAAACATCAGATTGAAGAGGTTCCGGTGTCCGTCAAGCTGCTCGGCCAGAAAACGGTTGTATATCTTCTTGCTCCTGAACAGCTTATAGTTAATAAAGAGAACTATAGCCGCCACCGCCGCTATAACGACCGCCACCATCAGGAAAAACAGGATAGGATGCATAATACGGAATGGCGCATTCACGATATTGAAGGAGTGACCGGTCATGTTTTTTCCGTTACGGAACTCGCGACTCTTCATGCCCAGTTGCTTCATGGCATCCCAGTCCATATAATAGTCCGGCTCATGTTTTGCAAACGACATCGATGCCACCTGCTCGCCCTTGAGTACTCTTGCCACGAAATCGGCCTGGTCATGTGCCACCGTCTTATATGATGCGAAATAACCGCACAGAAGACGTCCGTATCCGTTACCGAAACCATCGCGTATGGCAGTAAGCTGGGGACGCTGGCTCTTTTTGAGGATCTCGGCACTGTCCATGTCTTTCTTGACCGAGAGCACGATGGAAGCGCGGAGGTTCTGCAGCGCCCGTTTATGATAGAGCAGGTAATCACCGTCGTATGCGTTACGCTCCGGATGGCGATTTGAAAAGACATCAATGAATATAGAATCCTTATAAGTCCTGAATATCTGATCGAATGTCATTCCGGAGATATGGAAATCTGCATTATTAACAAACGGAGGGACGTTGACCTTGTTCAGGAGTTCGTTCCTTACGCGTATGTCATAATTGGTGTAGTCCAGTTCAATATGCACCAGATTTGAATAAACGCCGTTAAAGTAACGCTTGTCCTTCACCATATCCACCGCAAGTCGCAGATTGGTCATGAAATCTATAAGATCAGTCTGGACATATATGTTCTTGTACTGCCTTATAAGCTCGTAATCGGGAGAATGGAGTCCTGATGCCACAATAGGAACACTGTTCGTCGGAGGAAGCCATTCAGAAAAAAGACCCTCAAGATGAAGGCTCAAGGTCCTTGCATCAAAAAAACAGATTACGTCAGGAACCCAGCCGTCCTGCTTCAGTTTGGCAAGCCCGCTTGAATAGTTGCGGTAGTCCAGACTGGCTCCCATCTCTCTGTATACGTTCTTTATTTCCGCCCTTATCCCATTCCTTTTAAGTGAACGGGAGAGTTCCTTGTCATAAATGCGATAGTTCCTGTCAAGAGAGTCATAACAGTGCATTACAAGAACATGATATGGCTCAGTACGGGTTTTGCCTTGGCGACAACCGGCCGTAATAAGTAGCGGCAAAAGTAGCAGTGACAATATAACCGGACGCTTCATATCTCACTCTGTTTCTTCAGTATCAAGCGGCAGCCGGAACCAGAACCGGCTACCCTCGCCCGGCTTGCTTGTAAAACCATAACTCCCGTTCTGGACGGCTATAATCTTGGCACAGATATCAAGTCCCAGACCGGTTCCTTTCTTATTCCCATGGGCCATACCGTAACGGTCCATTATATGCTTTCTGTCCTCTTCACTTATGCCAATGCCGGTATCGACAACATACACCTCTATTTGCCGCTCTGTCTCAAGCACTTTCCATCCCAAAGTGACGCTACCGTTTGGAGTATATTTGAAAGCATTGTTAATCAGGTTATTGAGGACCTGGCTGGTGCGGACAGGGTCCGCTTTGACCATGATGCCATCCTTGCCCCACGGCTCGTATAAGAACTTAAGATGCGAAGGTGTGAGTATACTGTTGGTCCGGTAACTGTCATCAATCAGACGGGATATATCAATTCGCCTTATCTTGAACGAGAGTCCGTCAGTACTGTCCGTAGGTTTGTTCACAGCACTGTCTATAAGGTTAAGCAACTGCTCGGTATTGGTGGATATTATCTCAGAATACATGACCCTCTCCTCGGCATCACAACCTTCCGCAAGAAGTTGGGCAAACCCTGATATGGCATTCAGCGGTGTACGTATGTCATGAGTAATATTCGCTATGAAATTCTGTTTGGTAGCCACTTCATCGGCTTTCTCCATGGAATTCTGGACATATCGCTCATTCTCTACGATATCGTCAATATTGACCCCCATGCCGATGGTCATATCCTTCTCCTCACCGCCCCTGAAATAGAATATATCCCACCAGTGCTTTATGGAATCCTTGACGCTCATATGGATACGGACGCGCCCGCTATTGTCATCAGGTCTATGTTTTCCTGTCAGTATCTCATAGGACGGAAGGCTTTCTGCATCTACCCTTCCGGAGAAATCACTTATACTCCACGAGTATGGTGAACGGTGTATATCAGAATAGACATTGTCCTCAAACAGTATCATTTCTCCTGATATCTTAAAGAAAAGGATCTTGCGGCTGTCCGTGGAGAGACGCATCTTGACCGACTCTATACCAATGTCCCGTTCAAGTGACTCACGTTCCTTCTTTAAACTCCTAAGCCTTCTTACAGAGAATACCGATATAGCCGCCAGTACCAATGCCGTCAGAAGCATCACCAGTACTATGAACAGGAACATGTGGCTTACCCGAAACGGCACGTTCACAATATTGTACGAAAGATAATAATCTTTATAGTTGAGACGTGGCTCCACTGCCGACATTGCATTCCAGTCCATATAATAATCCTTCTGATGGCTTCTGACCGGCATGAACTGAGGATTGGCACCTCCTGCTATAGAGATGGCATAGTGCAACTGGTCCTGTATCTGTGTCTCGAGGCCTGTGAAATATCCTCCGAGGAACTGGGGACCGGTGTACCCGACATCAGAACGCACGGTGGACTTGAAACGACGGCCTTCCACATTGAATCTTTCACGGATGGCTGTCAGGCGGGGATTCTTCTCCGTATCAATCTTTTCACTGCTGAATATGTCATATTTGACCTGTATCTGCTGAATCCACAACAGCGAATCATACATGGGATCAATGGTTATCATCTCATCCGGCAGTCCAGTCACATCCTCCGGCTCTATCATGTTTGAGGTCCTGTCCGACATGGACAGGAAATTCACCACGATCTTCCCTGCATATTGCGGAGTGCTCAGGACACTCTCTTCAAGCCGGGACAGGTGGTAGTCACCATTATTTATGAATCGGGTGCTATCCGAGATATTCTCGTAAATACGGCTGCGAAGGCGATCGTCAAAATCAGAATGGTCCAATTCCACCGTAACGTTATGAAATCCTGTCACACTACGAAGGATTTCACAGTTAGAGGCCAGATCCACAGGGTCCTCCCAACCTGTCATGAAAGGGAACTCCTCACGCTGCCAATGGCGGGGTGCGCTGACTCCGGCATATACCACCGGATGCCACCTGAGCAGTGTGTCAAAACGCTCAAACAGATAATCTAACGCCAAATCGTCATTGACAAGCAGGATATCGGGAGAAAATCCGGTTATGGAATCCAGGAAATGATCGTCACCGCCAAAAACTGATACAGCGGGGTCCTCAAGATGGACCAGATCCAAATAAATATGGTGTATATTGGCTGATATATCCTTGTGATATCTTTTCATATGGTCCGACATGATGTTCCGGAAATATTCCCCCTCCTCAAGGATGTCATCATATGAGTGAAGCACGACAAGATTCAGGTTAGTCCGGTTTGCACCGTGTTCCTGTCGGAACAGAAAATGATCACTGTCACTTCCGCAGCAGCATAACACCGGAATAAGGAATAACAGGAAAAAGAAGAGAATCATCCTGATTCTGGACATACCTTGTCCCGTAATACCGGAATTCGAACCATGTTTATCTTTACCGCTTCCCATTTAGGAAACGAAGGTAATAAAAATATGATATTTTTCACCATTATCGCTGAAAAACATTTGCAAAGATAATTTTGTAATGACTTTATTTTATCTTTGCATTCACTGACTAACCCTAAAATAAGCAATATGATAAAAAAGACTATGACAATGGTGTTGGCTGCTGCCATTTCAATCGCAGCCGTTGCCCAGCCAAAGCTCAGGGCGGATAACATTGACGAGGTCCTGAAGGCCATGACCCTTGAGGAGAAAGCCACTCTGATAGCAGGTGGCGGATGGGGAAGCATGACAGCAGGTTCCATGACGGCATCCGACATAGCCAATGTCCCCGGTGCTGCCGGTTCCACACAACCCATCCCACGCTTGGGAATACCCAAAACCATTCTGGCTGACGGACCTGCCGGACTACGTATTTCACCCACCCGTCAGGGTGACAGCCAGACCTATTATTGCACAGGTTTCCCTGTAGGAACGGTACTGGCCTGCACATGGAACACAGAGCTTGTGGAGCAGCTTACCACCGCCATGGGCCAGGAGGTTCATGAGTACGGAGTTGATGTGCTGCTGGCTCCCGGCATGAATCTGCACCGCACTCAGCTGTGCGGCCGTAACTTCGAGTATTTCTCAGAGGACCCGCTGCTGAGCGGTAAGATATCGGCCGCTTACGTGAAGGGTATCCA
>JAEEGL015391400.1_pt1 | contig 11234 bp, 11 predicted proteins | sample 9134231 | NCBI WGS metagenome assembly JAEEGL01 (sample SAMN16246548, study PRJNA631951) | gut metagenome | biome: gut microbiome; feature: rumen; material: fiber-attached | host: Bos | place: Iran: Karaj | collected 2018-10
ACGTGATAGAAATGCTCAGTATGAACCACAGCGGCGCAGTTAATATAGACCAACTCGTCATAATCAGGAGCTGCTGCCTTGATGCGATTTTCGAAATCCGCCATCTGATCAGCGTTGTTTATGTCATACTCGAAGAACTCAAAGTGCTCATCATTGATGTGATCAGAGACCGTTTCGATTGAAGACGCATAGAAATTGTCGAAACCAAGGATGTGGTCCCTGCTTTCGTCTTTTAGAATTTGGCGAACAAGTTCGTTGCCTGTCATGCCTGTTACACCGCTGATTGCGTAGAGTTTGTTCATAGGCTGCTCCTCTATTTTGAGTTTTACCAATTTCATAAGACATCAATAATCAGCATCAAATCTGCCTATAAAATCCATAGTAGAAACATCTGTAAGCGGTAGCTTAACCGGTCTTCCTTCTGCAGCTGATTTATATATAGCAAGAACCAATTCTAACGCTCTACGTCCTGCTTCCGCGTCAACATATGGTTTCCTACCATTTTTAATAGCATCAATCACATCAGCATAAAGAGGAATATGTCCAAAACCATACACATTTGGTGGGTTCTCATGGAAACGAGCTTTCACATCTATAGGATCATCCAGCATATCAGAGAATCTCCATTCTTCGATAACATTTACCGATTGTCCTCCTGCTTTAACTGTCCCTTTTTCACCAAATATATATAATGTCTCTTCTAAGTTTTTGGGATAAATATTTGTAGTGCCCTCAACTATTCCATAAGATCCATTTTTGAATCGAATAAGAGCAATCCCCAAATCTTCACACTCTATATACGGATGTTTCAATCGATCAGTCATACCTACTACTTCATCGATATCATCACCCATCATCCATCTTAAAAGGTCACAATTATGGATACACTGATTCATCAGTGCACCTCCGTCCTGTTCCCAGGTACCTCTCCATTTAGCACGAGAGTAGTACTCATAATCTCTAGCCCAGCGTACATGAGCTGTACCATACATGAGTCTGCCAAATCTCTCTTTCTCCAAAGCATCGCGAATCTTCTGTACAGATTTATTAAACCTATTCTGATGACTCGCGCAAACCTTAACTCCTTTCTCTTTAGCTCTTTCAATTATCTTGTCTGCATCGCTAAGAGAAAGCGCTATAGGTTTCTCAATTATAAGATTACATCCGGCCTCTATACAGTCCAAAGCTATAGAAGCGTGTTTTCCAGACTCTGTTGCTATAGCTACCAGTTCTGGCTTTTCTTTCACAAGCATCTCATGATAATCCAAATACTGTGGAACATCTTGAAGTTCAAATTTAATCACCTTATCATGAATGCATCCAGGAACAACATCACATAGCCCAACTATTTCAAGGTTATTAGCCTTAGCTGCAGCTATGTGGTTTGGGGATATTCTCCCACATCCAATAAGGGCATATTTCATATGTACACCTCACTTTCCAAAATAAGACCTTACACATTCGATAATGTAATCTTGCTCTTGATCAGTAAGTTCTGGAAAAATCGGAAGACAAACCGATCTACTACAAACGCTTTCTGCTACAGGTAAATCTCCTTCATGGTATCCTAGATTCCTATATGCCTTCTGTAAGTGTAGCGGGACAGGATAGAATGCCCCTGTTCCAATTCCCTTTTCAGCCAAAAATTCAGTAAACTGAACTTTATCGTCCACCAATAATGCATATTGATGGAAGCATGACTTTTTATCTTTGAATTCTACTCTTGGAGTTACCACAGGAAGGTCTTTAAAACTCTCCGAATACCTTGAAGCTATTTGGCAACGATTGTTGTTATAGCCATCTAAATAAAGTAATTTCTTCAGTAATATTCCTGCTTGTATGGCATCAAGCCTTGAATTTTGACCAATAAAATAATTGAAATATTTGTATGGATCATATAGTCCATTCTCAGACACATTCATGTTATCAAAGACATCAGACTGTCCTCCGAACATATACGCATATGCGTCTGCTCCAATCTTGCCTGAGGCATGAGACTTAATTGCTCTGCAACAAATGTCTAGATTATCATCATCAGTAGTTATTAATCCTCCATCTCCAAATGCCCCAAGATTTTTTGTTGGGTAAAAAGAAAAACATCCCAAAGTCCCTAAACCACCGGTTTTCTTGCCCTTATATTCAGCGCCTATGGCCTGACATGCATCTTCTATTACAGAAATACCATATTCCGTAGCAATAGCATTAATCTCATCCATTTCAGCAGGTAAGCCAAAAATGTGAACAGGCAAAATAGCAGCAGTTCTATTCGTTATTTTGTTTCTTATACTTTCTGGATTGATATTTAATGTATCCTCACATATATCAGCAAAAACCGGTATAGCCCCCACATTAGATATCGCCTCAGCTGTTGCAAAAAAAGAAAATGGAGTCGTTATTACCTCATCTCCACTCTTTACTCCAATCGCCTTTAGAGCAATAACCAGCGCATCTGTACCATTGCCACAAGAAATTGCATGCTTTACACCAATATAATCTGCCAGCTTCGATTCTAACTCAGATACCTTATTTCCTCCGATGTAGATAGCAGATTTCATTATGGAAAGCACTTCACTTTCCACTTCTGTTGCAATACCTTCATACTGTCTTTTGATATCAAAGAATGGAATACGCACGTTTACCCCCTCCATTACTCTATTCTATTTCCTTGCTCATCCACCTTTCCAATAGCTTTTGCAGGGACACCTGCTACCAAGGTGTATGGCGGGACATCTTTAGTAACAACGGCTCCAGCAGCAATCATTGCATACTCACCAATAGTATGCCCACAGACAATTGTTGCATTAGCTCCTATACTGGCTCCTCGCTTGACTACAGTCTTTTTGTATCCAGCACTTCCTTTCGGATACTCAACACGAGGAGTTAGATCATTTGTAAACACACATGAAGGTCCACAAAACACATAATCTTCCAACTCCACTCCCTCATAAACCGAAACATTATTCTGTATGCGAACTCCATTTCCAATCATTACATTGTTGCTTATATTAACATTTTGTCCCAGTGAGCAATTCTCACCGATAGATGCTCCTGACTGAACATGGCAGAAATGCCAGATTTTGGTTCCAATTCCAATAATTACATTCTCATCAATGTAACTGCTTTCATGTACATAATATTCCATAATAAATATCCCTTATTTTTCTATATAGACGACATTACATGTTATTTTCTAGTATCAATATGAAAATTATAGAATGAATAAAATGGTTTTAATCCGAGCGAGTTCCACGTTCCCTGCACTATCAAATTATCAAACTGAGTGCCTGTCACGAAAGCCTTTCCTTTGCTATTAGCATAATTAATAATGAATGCTATCATTGCCTTGTAGGCACCATATTGTCTAGCATCATTTCTCACAGCTGACAGCATGCCTACACAAGAAAAAGCATCATCAAATATGGTAACAAATCCTATAGGCTTATCGTCTAACTCTGCCACAACCATTTCATCAGTTGATTCTACTGCTAAACTGGAATTAATCCATTCCTTATAGATTTCTCCTGCCATATCATCTGTAACATAAGACAAATGATATTGTCCTTGATAGGTTTCAAATGATTCATATGTCATATCAAGTAACTCTTCTTTATGCATAGACATATATTCCTTATCTGCAAGGAACACATTTAGATTATTCCTATTACTAGCAGGTGCTTCTTTGCCATAAATGTACTGTTCTACGGTTCCGCCACAAAAGATTGTATGCATATCAACACGATTGTACGCTCTTATTAAGTCAACTATATTTGTTGGAATTTTAATATTATAATAGCCTTCTACTTTATACATTTCCTCTTTTAGATGATTCAACAATTTAACCATACACGCTTCTTGTTGTGAATCGTGTAACGTATTTATTCCATCAAAGAAAAAATGTACAACAACAAAATTAGTCTTATATACTTTGGCCAATAAATTATTCAGGGTAATATCATATCCATAAATTTTACCCTTATCTTCAAAGTGGTAAGACATATCATTTAAGTTTTCTTTTATATACTGAGAGATACCTGAATAATCTCTCTTTTCAAAACATCTAACATATTTCAAGTCATCGTCAACAAACGAAATATATGCCATATTCTTCTCCTTGATCACTCGTATAAAAGATTTGCAACGCCATCAACTAAGACATCATCATTGCTAAAACAACGCGTAGAAAGTTTCATCCTTCTCCTCTCATAGTCAATCTCTACTATTTCTAATCTAAGAATTATTTTCTGATCATAGTATACCGGTCGTTTAAATCTTAAATCCTGACTAATATAAATGAAGCCACTTCCAGGAAAACTATTTCCAATGATACCTGAAAAATAGGAACCAATTAGCATTCCATGAACTATTCTTTGACCAAATCTCGATTCAGCCGCCACTTCATCATCTAAATGGATTGGATTCCAATCTTGAGACACTTCAGCAAACGTTTTACCATCTTCCAAACAGACAACTCTTTCTTCTTGATAAGAATCACCTTTCTTGTATTTAGTTATGTCATTTATAGTATTTTTCATGATTATCTCTATTCCTATTCTTATACCAATCTAAAGTAATCTTAATACCTTCTTCAAAACTCACTTCCGCTTCAAATCCTAATAAATCCTTTGCTCTCCTTGAATCTGCACATAAGTTTCTGACATCACTAGTTCTTTCTGGTCTGTGTTCCCATTCTCCAGTATATCCCAAATAATCACATATACCTTGTAATAGATTATTGATTGAAACACCTTTACCGGAACCTATATTTATAACTTTACCCCTTGATTCCTCTTTCTCATAAGCCAAGACCAGCGCCCTTACAGTATCTTTTACAAATATAAAATCCCTTGTTTGCTCACCATCCCCCTCAACCATAGGCATCCCTCCTTCTTTAATGCGATTAGCAGTTGCGGGAATTATCGCAGCAAGTGAGCCTTCTGCGTTTTGTCTAGGGCCATAGTTATTAAATGGTCTAACTATTGATATATCTAGTCCCAATACTTTGTAAAAGCTTAGTACCATAAGATCTGCAGCAGCCTTACCTGCTGCATAAGGTGTAGTCGGGTCCATTGGGTGATTTTCATCCATAGGCGAATACTGCGCAGTACCATATGCTTCAGATGATGAAGTATGAATAAGAGTTTTATATACTCCTAACTTGAGTAATTCTAGCAATGTTTTCGCTATTTCAACATTTACCATATATGCGTCCAACGGATTGAAAAAAGAATAGTTTAAAGCAATCGTTGCCATATTGAAAACAACTTCTATCTTTTCCTTCTCCATGATTGCATGACAAACTCCAAAATTTCTTGCATCATCTCTATAAAGTACAAACCTGTCTTCATTAAGTGCTGTCTCAATATTTTCCATTTTCCCCAGGAAAAAATTATCTAAACATACAACTTTTGCAGCTCCTCTACTTAGTAATTCATCAACAAGATGACTACCTATAAATCCTGCCCCACCAGTCACAAGTATATTTTTTCCTTTAATACTAGGCATCGTATAGCTCCTTAATCCTCATCTATTATCGTTCTAATTGTTTCAACTACATATCTTTGATCATCATCAGTCATCTGCATATAAAGTGGTAAAGTGACAGAAAGATGATCACATGCATACGCATTAGGATAATCCTCGGGCACAAAACCGAACCTATTTTTGTAATAGCCCAGCATATGAACTGCATGAGTCCCTTGCCGTGTAGCGATTCCTATTTTCTCAAGTTTTGCAAGTAGATTATTTCTATATTCTCCTCCCTCAGCAACACTCTTTAATCCAAGTTTATTGATATTAAGCATACATACATATGATTGATAAGTATGGAAATGCTGCGCAGGCTCAATAGGTGTAATGAATTCTGGAAGTTTTTCCTTTATAAGTTCATTGTAAATAGATGCTCTGCACCTCTTAGTCTCTATTATGTTATCAAGCTTCTTAATTTGAGCCATTCCTACTGCCGCCTGTATATCTGTCATTCTATAGTTAAACCCTGCCTCATTAAACTCTGGCAAAAGAAAACCATGTCCTTTATCTCTGCTAACAGCTGACACCGTACTACCATGAGTTCTTAATTCTCTCATTCTTTTAGCAAGAGCAGAGTCATTAGTCATAACCATTCCACCCTCACCAGTTGTTATGGACTTCCTAGGGTGAAAACTTAAACATGAAAGGTTACCAAAAGCACCTTCATGTACTCCATTCACCATAGCTCCAAGCGCACAAGCTGCATCCTCAATAACCTTAAGCCCGTTTGCTTTTGCTATAGCATTCACTTTATCAATATCACAACAAAGTCCAAATTCATGAACTGGAACAATTCCCCATAGAGTGTTCCCCGTTTTTCTATTTATCAGCTTGCCATCTCTCTTTATATAATCATTCTCTATGATTTCAACAAGTTTATCTGTGTCAATATTAAAGGTTTCCTGATGAACATCAACTAATACAGGGGTTGCGCCTGTCATAACTATGGCATTCTCAGTAGCAACAAAAGTAAACGCAGGAGCAATTGCATCCATTCTCTCTCCAAGTCCTTCTGCTACCATTGCAAGATGAAGCGCAGCTGTACACGATGTTGTTGCAACACCTTCACTCACGCCTTCATGCCGTGCAATAGCCTTCTCAAACTCAGCTACTATAGGGCCTTGAGCAACCCATCCCGAGGCTAAAACCTTTGAAACTTCTTTTTCTTCCTCATCGGTAAAATAAGGAATCGTTACAGGTATTTTTCTCATTTAATCAATTTCCTTCTTTCGCATTTCTTGCATATCATGCATCTTGTACTGCGCATCTTCTAAAACTTTCATCACCCTTAAACATTCATCTGGACCTGATAAAGATTTCTTACCTGTATTTATGCAATCTGCAAAAAACTCTAAACTATTAAGTAACGAATCCTCAAAATCGATATGTGGTAAGTAAACATCTCCGACTCTACTTCTATATTCATATTCTCCATATACATCACCTTGAACCACATCAATTCCGCAATCATATATCTGGAGCTTGTTTTCCTTCAAATCGTCAAATATCAACATTTTTTTAGTGCCCGCTACGACAGTTTTTCTCAGCTTGACTGGTGAAATCCAACTTGAATTAATACTAATTAGAGTATTCTTATTCTTCATTGTTAGATATGTAATCGTCTCTTGTTTACCATGAAATTTTGTTCCAACTGCATGCAAATTCTCAGGCGCAAGGCCATCTAAAAGATAATCAACGACCGCAATATCATGTACTGCCAAATCAAGGAGTGCATTAATGTCTTTTCTAATTGGCCCAAGATTAATACGTGAGATATCAATATACATAATCTCTCCCAATTCTCCCTCCTGTATCATTCTTTTAATAGTCCGAATAATTGGGTTATATACCATCAAATGGTCACAATGTAACACGATTCCTTCACAATCAGCCTTATTCACAAGTTTTATTGCATGAGCCATATCTTTTGCAAGTGGTTTTTCAATAAACACATGTTTTCTGGCATTCATAGCGGCCATAGCTATATCAAAGCTGAATTCTGTCTGCGTACAGATTGCAACCGCATCAACTTCATTTAAGTGTATCCTATAATCGCTATCCACAATTACTTCAGGTAACTGAATATGAGCATTTTTAGCCTTTTCTGGATCCGTCTCAATTAAGTATGTAAGCAAAAACTTCTTTGACATCAAAAGCTTTTTTGCAACATTATTACCCCAATATCCGTATCCTATTTGCATTATTTTCAGCATAGTTGCTCTCCGCATCATAATTCTTCCTCAAAAATTACAAATTCTAATATAATAAATCCACCAGCAATTATATTAGTTCGAAACGACACATAGTCCTATTTCTCATAAAATACAACAGAAGACCAATCATAGTTTGCGTACTTATTCTTATACTTGTTATATACTCTTTGATACTCTTTATATAATGCATGGTCTTTCCGTATTCTAAGCGCCTTAGCCCCATATGTATCAACTAATGCCACTACTCTCTTGCCTATTTCATCTTCAGTGATACCTGTTCCCGGAAGATGTGCATCTTTCTTAGGGCAAAAACACCATTCCTCATCCACATTTCCGTCAATAATTGCGAGTAAGCGCTTTACTACATCCTTAGGTGTATGTCGACTCAGAATAAATTCTTCTTCTTTTCTACCAATTTCAATTCTTCTATCCTTATCGTTTATTAGCTCATACAGATTATCCTCAAGTCTATCATTCTCCCAATAGCAAATAGGAGCAATAGTATACTCAGGCACTAATTCATAGTATTCTTGATAATTCCCACAGATAATGACTGGTACACCATTTGCACATGCCTCACTAGACAAAGTAGATGTGGGTTCTGATGCATTTATTTGATCTATAACAACGTCTGACATTCGAAGAGTATCAATCACTTCCTTGTGACTAAATCCATTCATTTCGATATAATCAATTTGACATCCCCTTTGCTTAAGTCTTTCTATAGTTCTACGAATTTCTGAAGTTCCCTTAGCAATATAATGCGATGGAGCGTGAAGAATCACAATTTTATCATGTTCTTCTTTGCTTTTTTTACTAATATCAGCATTATCAATAATAGGGAACACAGCATTATATATTATAAATGGGTGATTTAAAAATGCTGATGTCGATATCGCAGAAATAACAGTACAATATTTTTCAATCATCCTTACTCTGTTAGAAATCCTCAAAGTTTCATCGTACAAATCATGAACATTCCCTTCGAATTTAGGACTGTTGCATGGCGGTCGGGCATCAGTACCCACATATATCATAATTACTTTTTTTCGTAACATTTTATAAATAATGAACTCTAATTCTTCCACTTTCTTTAAGTATCTAGAGCTCTTAAAAATACCATGTCCATACATAAAAATAAATGTATTGTATCTTAAAAGCATTTTGATATAAAACCACAATAAAATACTCATCTCGACAACTTGCAAAATACGCGCCTTCCAAATTACATTTTTATCAATATATTTATAGCATTTTTCATATATCCAATGATACGCATCTAATTCTTTCTGATGTGTTTCAAGTTTTTCATCTTTTGAATATGGGAAATCGTAGAATATATATAGTCCATTTCTTATGCCTTCTTTATCTAGTTCCCTATGTAATTTCAGCATAATATGACATATTTCTGTGGTGCCTAAAAATATACTCTTTTTGTCTTTCATTGTATATAAGCCTCTCAAGAACCCTTCTAGAATCTTGGCAAAATACTGCCATACATAAAGTTCTACATCCTAAAATACTCTACTATAGGCTCCATAATTCTATTCCATGTATAGTTATCTGCAATATACTTTCTCATAGAGCTTGCAATTTCAGATCTATGCGGCGTTATGATGTCATGAAATTTCAATATATCTTCCATTTGGATCATTGAGGAATTGTTAGGAAATCGCTTGATATATTCTTCATCACCCATAAATCCGACATCATCATATGCAACAATAAAGGGAATTCCCCTAGCACAATACTCTCTTGTTTTTATTGAACCTGATTTCTCATTATCGTCTCTTTTATACAAACCAAGCGAACCCACGCCTATATCACAAAAATCATAATAATAATTTAGCATCTGTGCAGAATACACAGGACCAGTCAAAACAACATTTTCTTCCAAAGCCTCTTTTTGAATAAGTTCATTATAGAAAGAAAACTCACTGCCATCCCCAATGATGTAGAAAGTAACTCGTCTTTTTCCACCATTTTTATAATACTCTGATATCGAATTTATTATTCTTTCATACCCCTGCCATTTCCCCAAAGAAGCAACACCCACCAGTGTGCAGTCATCTTTATACATCTGACTAACTGCAGCCTTCGACATAGGATGCTCATTTAAGTCAACTCCATTGATAAGATGTATAACTTTCATGCCTCTATATGATTCTCTATCATCGTATCCAGTGCAATAATCATAGTAGTTGCACAACTGATCTCCATAGAATTTATCTTCTTCTGCTAGACCATATCCTGAAAACTCATTGATATTGTCAAATGTATGAATCTCAACAAGACTTTTTATTTTGTTTTCTTTCAACCACCTAACAAAATCTATCAGCCATTTATTACCCAAGTTATATCTTATATAAACTTCTCGCTGATGATATTTCTTAACCCATTCTTTGGCGCAGTCATAAAAATCCATTTTGGATACTGTAACCTTTTTCTCTATGACACTTCCATCATGTAATAAGTATGCAATTCCTCCATGCCTTGTCGTATAGTAAGTGGTTCCAAATTCCTTTTCAAATGTTCTACATTGCGCAAGTATTTTACGCCTGACACCAATACCGTATGTATCATAAAAACTTGATTCAATTATATATATCATCACTGGCTCCTCCATATAGGAACTCATTTATAAAAACAATCTGACTCTCATTAACATATTCACTTATTGTGTCTCTCATTTCTTCCAAATCTTCAAAATCAGCAATAACCACCTTTTCACCTTGATATATATCTTTATATTGATTCACTGTGAATATTTTGATCTTGGAAATGTTATACCCCCAAGAATATCCGCGATTGCAATAGAACGAACCTCCGTCATCCACAAAAGCAGTGACTTCTACCTTATCCTCAATAGCTCTGTAGAACTGTACTCCCAATGGGCCTGCCCCATATATAGCAGCTTTCTTAATCTTATATTCTTCTAGTCTCCGATCAATCAGTTTGGGATCAAGCATCATTGCCATCATAGTGTATTTTATATCCTGCTTGGCAAAATTTCTTGAATATATATCTATCATTCTGTCCCTTGATAAAATATCATCCATAATTCTCCCTTTCGCTTAATACTCAAGATATATACAACTGCTCCTCATTAAACTTCATAAGTGATTCACATAATGCCAAGTCTTCTTTTCTTGTAATCTTAATGTTGTTGGTAAATCCCGGCGAAAAGTAGACTCTTTCACCATAGTGTACCAATAATAAATCTGCATAAACCGTGTCATGAATATTGTCATTATCTGCGCGGAGATATAGCCCTTTTAATAGGCCATATCTATATGCCTGAGGTGTCTGTATTCTCATAACTCTATCTCGACTAAGCTGTTCTATGCCTGACTTCTTATCCTCTGTCATCAAAATCGTCTCATGGCATGGAATCGCCAGTGATGCATTCCCCTTTTCATAAGCTACTTCCATCATGTTATATATAGCGTTCTGCGGAAGAATAGGACGAGCTGCATCATGAATTACAACGAAATC
>JAEEGL015600240.1_pt1 | contig 11234 bp, 4 predicted proteins | sample 9134231 | NCBI WGS metagenome assembly JAEEGL01 (sample SAMN16246548, study PRJNA631951) | gut metagenome | biome: gut microbiome; feature: rumen; material: fiber-attached | host: Bos | place: Iran: Karaj | collected 2018-10
CATTTCAAATTACTCTTTCTTTGAGCGGAAAACGAGACTCGAACTCGCGACCCCGACCTTGGCAAGGTCGTGCTCTACCAACTGAGCTATTTCCGCGTCGCGTTTTTCAACCCTTCAATGCACTCTTTTTTGCCCTTGATTTCGTTTCAAAAGCGGGTGCAAAAGTACGAACATTTTTGAAACCGACAAAATTAATTTTATTTTTTACCCACAATTTTTTTTATCTCATTCAACTTCAGCAGGGCCTCTATTGGTGTAAGTGTATCTATATCAATATCTATAAGTATATTTTTTATCTCAAGCAATGTTGGGTCGTCCAATTGAATAAAACTGAGTTGATAGCCGTCTGATGGTATGCTCTTTTCTTCTTTTCCACCCTTTTTTTTGTTTTTTTCGTCCTCGGCGACAGTGTGTCCGTTCTTGGATTCCAGCACCTGCAACATGGCGTCGGCTCGGTTCAACACCTGTGGCGGCATACCGGCCAAACGTGCCACATGGATACCGAAACTGTGCTCGCTGCCACCCGGCACCAGTTTTCGCAGAAAAATGACACGCCCGTCTATCTCCTTCACACTGACGTGGTAGTTCTTGATGCGCTCATACTGCTCCTCCATCTCTATCAACTCGTGATAGTGGGTGGCAAACAGTACTTTAGGACGCACTTTCTTGTTGCTGTGCAGGTATTCTGTGATAGCCCAGGCAATGGAGATGCCGTCGTAGGTCGATGTGCCGCGCCCTATTTCGTCTAGCAGTACCAGACTCCTGTCGCTCACGTTGTTGAGGATACTGGCCGTCTCGTTCATCTCCACCATGAAGGTCGACTCGCCACTACTTATATTATCGCTTGCGCCCACACGCGTGAATATTTTATCCACCAACCCTATCGTGGCCCGTTTGGCCGGACAGTAGCTGCCCATCTGCGCCATCAACACGATGAGTGCCGTCTGGCGCAACAAGGCCGACTTACCGCTCATATTTGGGCCTGTGATAATCATAATCTGTTGGCGGTCCCTGTCGAGCATCACGTCGTTGCTCACATACGCCTCCCCAGGAGCCATCTGGGTCTCAATCACCGGATGACGTCCCTCCAGTATCTGTATCTTGTCGTCGTCCGTCAACTCGGGACGGCAGTAGTTACCTCGCAAAGCCACCTCGGCGAAACTCTGCAGGCAGTCCAAATTCGCCACCAGCTGGGCATCGTACTGCACCGGCTGTATGTACTCGGCCACCGCCGCCATCAGCCGTCCGTATAACTGTACTTCAAGGGCCAGAATCCGCTCCTCGGCACCCAGTATCTTGTCCTCGTACTCTTTCAGTTCAGGAGTGATGTAACGCTCTGCATTCGTGAGAGTCTGTTTACGTATCCACTCTCCAGGCACCTTGTCCTTATGTGTGTTGTACACCTCGAAGTAGTAGCCGAAAACGTTGTTGAAGCCCACCTTGAGCGACGGGATACCCGTAGCCTCCACTTCACGTTGCTGCATGGCCATCAAGTAGTCCTTGCCCGACCCGGCCATCGAACGCAACTGATCCAACTCCTCGTCCACTCCGTCGGCTATCACGCCACCCTTCTCCACTTTGGCTGGCGGCTCTTCCCTTACCTCTCGGCCTATCCTGTTGGCCAGAAGCGTGCAGGGGTTCAGTTGCTCTGCCATCTGCATCAGCACCTCGCTCCCGCTTTCGGCACAGAGGCGCTTCACCTCTTCCACCGCCCCCAGCGAACGCCGCAACTGCAGCATCTCTCGGGGATTGATACGTCCCACGGCAGCCTTGGTTATCAGTCGTTCCAAGTCGCCAATGGCTTTGATTTGGGCAGACAGGTGCTGTCGCAGTTCTGCATCGCGCACCAGCACATCCACCACAGCCAGGCGTTCTTCTATCGGAGCCTTCTCTTTGAGAGGCATCAGCACCCAACGCCGCATCAGACGCGACCCCATAGGGGTGAGTGTTTCGTCAATCACATCCAGCAGCGTGCGTGCGTTGTCGTTGGGAGAAGCCACTAGTTCAAGGTTGCGCACCGTAAAACGGTCGAGCCACACATAACGGTCGCGTTCCACACGGCTAAGCCGTGTGATGTTGGCCGTCTGGTTGTGCTGCGTGTCCTGCAGATAGTAGAGCACCGCGCCGGCGGCGATAACTCCCATATCGAGGTCTTCCACCCCGAAGCCCTTCAGCGAGGCGGTGCCGAATTGCTTGAGCAGCAGCTCATGCGCAAAATCGGGCGCAAAAACCCAGTCATCGAAGGTGTTGCAGTAGAATTTCTCAGCAAAGTGCTCCTGGAACCAACGCTGCTTCTTGCGTTGCAGCACCACCTCCGACGGGTGGAAATTGGTCATTAATTTGTCGATATAGGCCAAGTCGCCTTGGGCAACATAGAATTCGCCCGTCGACACATCCAGAAAACTCACACCGTGTATATTGTCAGTCAAGTGCAGGCCGCAGAGGAAGTTGTTCTCCTTCACCTCCAGCACCATGTCGTTGTAGGCCACACCCGGCGTCACCAGTTCGGTGATGCCGCGTTTCACCAATCCTTTGGCGGTCTTGGGGTCTTCCAACTGCTCACAGATTGCCACCCTCATTCCAGCCCGAACCAAACGCGGCAGGTATTGCTCCAGCGCGTGGTAGGGTACACCGGCCAAGTCGGTGTATTCGCCGCCGCCAGCCGACTTGCGCGTCAACGTCACTCCCAGTATCTGCGATGCCTTGCGGGCATCTTCGCCGAAAGTCTCATAAAAGTCTCCCACGCGAAACAACAATATCGCATCGGGGAAACGCTTCTTCAACTCAGCATGCTGTCGCATCAGCGGCGACCCGTCGTCTGTCTTCTTGGCCGTTGCAGCCTTCTCTGTCTTTTCCTTTTTCATCCTTCCGCCAGTATCACAGCCTCTTCCCACTCCTCCATCTTGCGCTCCAACTGCTGTTTCAGTGTTTGATATTCTTTGTAGAATTCCGCTTCTTTCGGCTGTCCGTCAGCCAATTGGGCATCCATATCCGCCAACTGCGCCTCCAAAGCCTCTATTTCTTTCTCTTTCAGCGTCACCGCGTTCTGCAACTTGCGGCGTTCACGCTCGCGCTCCTTGTTTTGCTCATAGGATTCTCTGGCCAAACTGGTCTTGCCAGCTTTAGCAGCCTGGACAGCAGTGCCGGCGAGGCCGGCCTCTCTGGAATATCTGGCCTCCATAAACTCCATGATGTCGCCCTTGAACTCGTGCACCGCGCCGTCGCGGAACTCATACAATTCATCGGTCAGTCCGCCGAGGAAGTCGCGGTCGTGGCTCACCACGATGAGGGTACCCGTATACTGAAGCAATGCGTTCTTCAGTATATCTTTCGAATTCATGTCCAGGTGGTTCGTGGGCTCGTCGAGCACCAGCAGGTTGCAGGGAGTGAGCAGCAGCTTGGCCAACGCCAGACGTGCCTTCTCGCCACCGCTAAGCACCTTCACCTTCTTGTCGATGTCGTCGTCCGAGAAGAGGAAACTACCCAGTATCGTGCGTATCTTGGGCCTGATGTCGCCCTGTGCTATATCGTCGATGGTCTCGTACACCGTCTTGTCCAAGTTGAGCATGGCAGCCTGGTTCTGTGCATAGTAGCCCAACACCACTCCTTGTCCCAGCCGGAGCACACCTGTGTAGTCGTTGATGTCGCCCACGATTATCTTGGCCAAGGTCGACTTGCCTTCGCCGTTGCGGCCTACGAAAGCCACCTTTCGTCCTGCCGTAAGCAGCAGATCCACTCCGTCGAACACCTGATGTTCTCCGTAGGCCTTACCCAGACGCTGTGCCTCCACCACTATCTTGCCGCTGTGGGGTGCCGGTGGGAACTGGAAATGTATGCTCTCTGTGCTCACCTCGTCCACCGTTATCTTTTCCATCCTCTCCAGCATCTTCACACGGCTCTGCACCTGTTTGGCTTTGGTAGCCTTGTAGCGGAAACGCTCTATAAAGGCCTCTATCTGCGCCACCTGGCGCTGCTGATTGGTCAACTGAGCCATCTGGCTGGCACGGCGTTCCTGCATCTGCACCACATACTCCGAGTAGGGGCATTTGTAGTCGTAGATACGGCCCGCCGTTATCTCAATGGTACGTTTGGTGATATTGTCCAGGAACGTACGGTCATGGCTCACCAGCACCACGGCGCCGGTGTAGCCCTGCAGGTAGCCCTCGAGCCACTGTATCGACTCAATGTCAAGATGGTTGGTAGGTTCGTCAAGCAACAGAAAGTCAGGATGCCGCAGCAGCAGCTTGGCCAGCTCCACACGCATCTGCCATCCGCCGCTGAACACCGCCACCGGCCGTTCGAAGTCGGCATGTTTGAACCCCAGTCCCAGCAGCACCTTCTCGGCTGCCTCGCGGCGACGGCCGCCGCCCAGCAGGGCCAGGTGCTCAGTCACCTCGTTATGGTGCTCCAGCAACCGTGTGTACTCACCGCTCTCATAGTCAGTCCGTTCCGCAATCTCCTGTGCCAGACGTTCCTGTTCACGCTCCAGCTCGTCCAGTTGACTGAAGGCTGTCAAGGCCTCGTCGATGACGGTTCCCGTGGCGTCGGGCACCATCTCCTGAGGAAGATAGCCCACCGTCTGACCAGACGCCACCACCAGCGTGCCGCTCTCCGGTTCCTGCCACCCGCACAGTATCTTCAGCAGGGTCGACTTGCCAGCCCCGTTCATACCAACAAGGCCGACCCTGTCGTGGTCGGCGATGTTGAAAGTAACGTTCCGGAAAAGGTCGGTGCCGGTAAATTGGACGGAGAGGTTGTTTACACTTATCAACGGAGGTAAAGATTAACGATTAATGACTCTAGGTTCGCAACTGGCGCGTAAAAATTAAAGAGGTTGACACGACATGGGTTGTGTCAGCCTCTTTAACCTTTACACTTTAACCTTTAACCTATTACTGGAGGTTGAAGCTCACGGGCAGGTTGAACTGCACACGCACCGATTTGCCACGCTGCTTGCCGGGGGTCCACTTGGGCATGGACTTCACCACACGGATAGCTTCGGCACCACAGCCGCCTCCGATGTCGCGCAGCACGCGGGGGTTGGCAATCGAACCGTCGCGCTCCACCACGAAAGTGACATACACCTTGCCGGTGATGTTGTTGTCGCGCGCCAGCTGCGGGTACTTGATGTTCTCGCGCAGGTACTTGTAGAGGGCTTCCATACCGCCGGGGAATTCAGGGTCGTTCTCCACAACGGTGAAAATCTGGGTCTCTTCCTCTTCCTCTTCTTCCTCAATCTTCACAGGGGTGATTTCGATGTTCTTGGTTTCATCGGTCACCTCGGCGTTCACAACCAACTCGGTCTTGATTTCGGCATCGTCCTCGACCACTTCAAACTCGGTGGTCACCTCGGGAGCCTCGGGGGGAGGGGGCGGAGGCAGCTCTTCCTGCTGCGTCTGGATGATAATTTCTTCCTGCTCTTCGCTGGCCTGGCGCTCGAACTGCACCTTCTCCTCTTTGTCGTACGACTTCACGTTGAAAGCCACAAGGGCGGCGACCAGAGTCACCACCAAACCTATCTCTAGATAGAGTCCCCGACGTTTTTCGAGGTCGGCCTTCGGATCTTTCTTCAGTTCCATATTATTGTTTTTTAATTATTTATTCTGCATCTCCAGGGCCTTTTCAGCCCTTCTTTCGCACCGCTAAAATACGAAAAAAAACCGAATTACCAACAACAAAATGTGAAAAACCGCAAAATTTAACATTTCTTTAACGGGCGACACGGCGCACGCGTACTTCTGGCAAGTAGAGCAACCACCCCTCAACAGCGGGGTACCCCATCGCCTCCATCGCACGGCAATATCGCCGCACCTGGCGGTCGTGTTCCTCGCCCAAGTCCTGACCTGTCTTGAAGTCGACCACCCAGGTGGCGCCGTCGGCCAGCACCACACGATCGGGACGGCACACTCCTTCGTCGTCGCACAAGTCGCACTCCGTCTTGGCCTCGTAGCCCTGACGGAAGAAGCACTCCGTGTCGGGATGCGTCACCACGGTGCGCGCCAGCGCCGCCAGGCGTTGCTTTTCATCGTCCGTCAGCTGGCTGTCGGCAGCCATGCGTGCCAATGCAGCATCCACATCGCCGGCATGACGCACCTGCGCCAGAAGGTCGTGGGCATAGTTGCCGAAGCGCACGCTGGACTCTTGCAGCGGTGTGAGAGCTCGTTCGGCTCGTGAGGCCACCTTCACCTTGGCCGACCACTCGGCATACGAGAGCCGCTGCAGCGACACCATCTCGGGCGCCTCATCGTCTTCGTCCTTTTTCTTCTCCACATGCTGGAAGTCGGGGTCGCCCAATTCGGGATTCTTCTCATCCATAAAGGCCTTGATGAAAGCCGGGTAACTCAACGTATTATCACTATTCTTTGACGGAGTGGGACACACGATGAAGAGCTGCTCCTTCGGACGTGTGAGGGCCACATACAGCACATTGAGGTCGTCTACCTCCTTCATACGCTGCTCTTCATCACGCACGGCGTCGAAATGCGTATGCCCCTCCTTGTTCAGTTGAACGAAAGCCGCCGGCAACTTGCGGCCGTCGGGCAACGCGAAACGGTCGCCCACGTCAACCCACAACTCGGAGCTATGCGACCTGCCCGCAAACAAAGGGCATATCACCACCGGAGCTTCCAACCCCTTTGCTTTGTGTATGGAGAGCAGGCGCACGGCATCAACTCCCTCGGGGCTGGCGACCGAAAGTTGCTTGTGGCGAGGTTCGAAATTGACGCTGGTATTCTCATCAAACCACTCCAGGAAGTCGGCCGCTCCGCTATGCCAGCGAGTGACGAAAGACGCCACACGACCCAGCAGCGAACCCACATAGGCGTTGTCCACCCCGTCGAGATGCAGCTCACGCACCACCTCCTCGCAACAGTCGTAGAGGTCGAGCGACGCCAGATATTCGGGACGGAAATCGAAGCCACGCTTCTCTTCATGCAGCAGACGCGCCACGTCGACCGGTCCCTCCTCGAGCAAGTCGTCACGGTGGGCGCTAGCCGTAAGACCCAGATTGTAAAGACGCTGCAGCAGGTCAGCAGCGGCCACACGATTGGTGCCGTCGACCAGCAGGCGCAAGGTTGCCACCACGGCCATCACTGCATGGCTGCGCACCAGGAAGAACGACTCGCTCGACGTGATGTCGATACGTAAATCCTCGCTGTGGGTCTGCAGGTAGGTACCTATGCGATTGAGTTCCTGGTTGGTACGTCCCAGCACCATGATGTCGTGCTGGTGGTAGCCCTGCCGGGTCACCAGCCGCACAATGGTTTTCCTCACCTCTTCGTACACCTCTTCGCCGTCTTTGGCGTCCACAAACGTCACCCCCACATGACCTGCCGACGGCTCGGGGTCGGGCAGGTACTGGTAGAGGGCGGGGTTGCCTTGTGCGTCGGGCGTACCTATATATATCTGCTGTGCCAAGGGATTGTCGACATAGGGTTTGCGACCCAGCAGCCAAGTGAAGAAAGCGTTGTTGAAACGCACCACACAGGCCGCCGTGCGGCGGTTGAGGGCGAGCGACTCCTCGCGGCTGGTGCCCGGCATCGACAGCGACTGGCCGTGCAGGGCCATCCCCTTGACCACCGGCAGGTCCACAAACTGGCGCACATCGCCATGCCGCCAGCGGTAGATGGCCTGCTTGCCGTCGCCCACCACAAGCGATTCATAGCGCTGTGTGCCGTCGTCGGCCACCTGCGACACCCCGTTCTCCACCAGCGGCACCAAGTTGTGCCACTGCAATATGGACGTATCCTGGAACTCGTCGATTAGTATATGGCGGTAGCGGTTGCCCAGTCGTTCAAAGATGAAGGGGGCAGGCTCGTTACTTACGATGCCGTTGATCATACGGTTGATTTCAGCCAGATGCACCACCATGTTGTCGCGGGCATAGCGTTTCAGATGTTCCCCCAACTCGCTCATCAAGGCCATGGCGTAGAGGTTCTTGAGCAAGAGCTGACGTGTTTTATGGTCCCGCAGAGCCAACCCCTGGGTGGGGTCGCTGCTGCCGTCCTCACCCAGCAGGGCGTAGGCGCGGGCATACAGGCTGTCGAGCTCGTCGACAGCCCCGTCGAGGGCGTCCCGCAAGCCGGGCGGGCACTTGGCACTGTGGAACTTGCCGCTCTCGAAGGTCTTCACCACCGTGGAGGTCAACGCCCGTGGTTTATCATCTATCATTTTCCGGAAGAACGAATAGAATCCGTTTTTGCCCTGATAGCAGTCCTCCATGCCGACCCCCAGCCTGCCGAGCAGGGCCATCATCTCCTCGCCGCAGGCGCGCACCTGGGCAAGGTATGCCCGGCTCTGTGCCGTGAGCTGGCGGTGGAATGCGATGTAGTCGTCGAACGACCAGTCCGACAATGCCTCCACATAAGGCTCCGCATCCTCCTCGAAAAACTGGGCCGCCATGGTCTTCAGCCTGCTTTCGATATTAAAGACCCCATCCTCTTCCATACTGCTGTCGGCATAGACGCGCACCACACGCGTAAGTTCCTCTTCACCAGGCGCCCCCACACGCGACATCAGCTGGGCTACCGCCTGCTCTATCATCTCCTTCTGATCCACCATCACCTCGTAGTTCACAGGCTTGTCCAAGTCGTGGGCAAAGGTGCGCACGATGCGCTGCATGAAGCTGTCGATGGTGCACACCGCGAGGTCACTATACTGGTGCATAATGGCCGAATGCACCACCCCGGCCTCCCAGCGCAGCTCGGCTTCGTCGATGGGTCGGTCGGCATAAAGAGGCATGGCGTTGAGGGCTTCGAGCAGCGGCTGCCCCATCGGGGCATTGTGCCGGTCGGTGCCATGTCGCACGATGGAATCCAGCGAGTTCAGCACGCGCTCCTTCATTTCATAGGTCGCCTTGTTGGTGAAGGTAATGGCCAGGATGGAGCGGAACTGGTCGCGCAGACGCCGCTCGGCGGCCACGCGGTCGGCCCGCACCGTGACCGGCAACGCCAGGGCCAGCTTCAGGTATTCCTTCACCAACATGAAGGTCTTGCCGCTGCCCGCGGCAGCCCGACATATAACAAACGGAGCGTTAGGCTTCTGTGCTGTATCCATAACTATTGAATCTTTCTGCAAATATACACACATTTCCCGACTTGCGGAAAACATTTTTACATCTTTTCAGCACCAACTGACCCTCAACACTTTATCTTCATTTCTTCTTCATTTCTTCTTGCTTTGAAGAAGAAATGAAGAAGAACAGCAGAAGAACAGACGGCTCCAACCCGGGATTATCAAGAGACAAAAGACTGCATTTCTACTGCATTTCGACTGGAATTCCAGTCGAAATGCAGTAGAAATGCAAAGATACAACCCTTGCCTGGCTCACGCCAATATCCACCCGACATCAACTTTTTTATAAATAAATCGTTTTTTTTTGTATCTTTGCCTTTTACAAACAGAGACAAACAAACGATACAATATAATGGAAGACAACAAGTTATTTAGCGAATTCCCGCCCGTTTCGACCGAGAAATGGGAGGAGGTAATCAACAAAGACCTCAAAGGTGCCGACTACGACAAGAAATTGGTGTGGCACACCATCGAAGGCTTCAACGTGAAGCCCTACTACCGCAACGAGCACCTGGAAGGCTTGGAGTATCTTGAATCGAATCCCGGCGAGAAGCCCTACACGCGCGGCCACCAAGGCGGCGGCAACGTGTGGGAGGTGCGCCAGGACATCCTCGTGGAAGACCTGGCCGAGGCCAACCGCATCGCCCTCGACGCTCTGGGCCGCGGCGCCACGGCACTGGGACTCTGCACCAAAGCTGTGCATACCGTCGACGACCTGGCAGTACTGCTCAAAGGCATCTACATCAACGCCGTGAGCATCAACTTTATGTGCTCGAAAGACTACCTGCAGCTGCTGAAGCTCTATGTCGAGTATGCCAAACGCGAAGGCTACGACCCCAAGGAGCTGTGCGGCTCGACCGACTTCGATATGTTCCGCTACGCCCTGAAACACGGCCGCTTCCATCGCGGCGAGGAGGGCGACCTGGCCATGGCCAAAGAGCTGGTGGAGTATGCCCACCAGGAACTGCCCAAGTTCCGCGTGCTGACGGTGAACAGCAATGTGTTGCACAACGCCGGTTCGAACATCGTGCAGGAGCTGGGCTTCGGTCTGGCAGCCGCCAACGAGCTGGTGGCACGTCTCACCGACATGGGCTGCAAGGCCCACCGTGTGGCCAGCAGGATTGAACTCAGCGTGGGTGTGGGCAGCACCTACTTTATGGAGATTGCCAAGATTCGCGCCGCACGTCTGCTGTGGAGCAAGATTGTGGAGCAGTACAAACCCGAGTGCGATTGCGCCTACAAGCTTTTCATCAACGCCACAACCAGCCGTTGGAACCAGTCGGTATACGACCCCTATGTGAACATGCTGCGCAGCACCACCGAGGCTATGTCGAGCGCCGTGGCAGGAGCCGACAGCATCAGCGTGCTGCCTTTCGACAACGCCTACAAGCAGGCCGACGACTTCGGCTACCGCATCGCACGCAACCAGCAGCTGTTGCTCAAGGAAGAGAGCTATCTGGACAAGATTGTGGACCCTGCAGCCGGAAGCTACTATATTGAGAATCTCACCAACGAGATAGCCCAGGGTGCCTGGGCCCACTTCCTGAAAGTGGAAGAGGCCGGTGGCTTCTGCAAAGCCATCCGCGCCGGCCTGGTGCAGGCCGAGGTGGAAGAGACCGCCCGCAAGCGCGACCTCGACATCGCCACTCGCAAGACCACCATTCTCGGCACCAACCAGTATCCCAACCTGCTGGAGAAGATGGGCGACAAGGTGGCCGCCGGTGCCAAACCCTGTTGCTGCTGCTGTGAGCAGGGCGACGAAGTGAAGGTGCTGCGCGAGTACCGCGGCGCCGAGGCCTTCGAGGAGCTGCGCATGCAGACCGAGCATGCAGCCCGTCGTCCGAAGGTGTTCCTGCTGACCTACGGCAACCTGACTATGCGCAAGGCCCGTTCGGGCTTCGCCACCAACTTCTTCGGTGTGGCGGGCTACGAAATCACCGACCACCCCGGCTTCGCCACTCCCGAAGAGGGTGCCAAGGCTGCTCTCGAGAGCGGCGCCGACGTGGTGGTGCTCTGCTCGAGCGACGATGAATACGCCGAGCTCACCGAGCCGGTGTGCAAAGCCTTGAAGGGAAAGGTGAAGAGTCTCGTGCTGGCCGGCTTCCCCAAAGAGATGGTGGAGACCTACAAAGGCTACGGCATCGACGAGTTCATCCATGTGA
>JAEEGL016365868.1_pt1 | contig 11234 bp, 7 predicted proteins | sample 9134231 | NCBI WGS metagenome assembly JAEEGL01 (sample SAMN16246548, study PRJNA631951) | gut metagenome | biome: gut microbiome; feature: rumen; material: fiber-attached | host: Bos | place: Iran: Karaj | collected 2018-10
AGCGACACAATAATATTAAAGTAATTTTATCAAATATATTAGTCAATGTCAACAAAATGTATAGATTTTTAATAAAAAATATGTTAAAAATAAGATAATTTTTACATATTTGCAAAAAGACGGCACATCTGCGCTTCATATGCGCAAATGTGCCGCAAAAAGTTTTTATCCGCTGTTTTATTTTTCGTATTTTTCAACGAACAGTCTGATGATTTCCGCCGCCGCTGCCGCCGCCTGAGGCAGAAACTGAGTGTAATCCATGTGAGAAGAGCCGTCCGCGCAGTCGCTGATTGCCCTGATAACACCGAAAGGAACATTGTTGCAGAAGCATGTGTGAGCGATTGCCGCGCCTTCCATTTCACAGGCGCAGGCGTCAAACTGAGCGACGATTTTATCCTTCTTTTCCGCGGAGGCGACAAACTGATCCCCGCTTGCTATCCTGCCGGTGATAGCTTTGAAACCTCCGATACCAGAGGCGCATTCAAAAAGAAGGGAGCTTACATATTTATCCGCCGGAAAATATACCGTGTCGATACCCGATATGAATCCGGGAGGTTCTCCGAGCGCCGTGGTATCCATATCGTGCTCGACGAGCGAATCCGCGATTACGGTGTCGAGAATGCCCGCCTTATCCGAGAGCGAGCCGGCGACACCGGTGTTGATTATACAGTCGGGGCTGTATGCCATTATCATTGTCTGGGCGCACATCGCCGCGGCAACCTTGCCGATACCGCAGACCGCGGTGACGATTTCCTTTCCGTTGAGAGTTCCGGAAACGAAAAGAGTGCCGGCAATCTGTTTTTCCGATTTGTTCTGAATCAGAGAGTCGATTTTTTCTATTTCGATTTTCATCGCTCCGATTATGCCTATCATAAATTATCCCCCTTTGCGGATTTGAGTATATTATAACGGACAGCCGTCAAATATGCAATGAAATAAAATAAATATTACGCTATTTATTGACTTAAAATAATTTATATGATAATATAAAATATATATTTTATAATGGGGGTATATATGGTCCTTGACTACATCACATGGGCATTAATCGGAGTAACGCTGATTTTGCTTATAATTGTTCTTATACGGCAAAGCAGGTCCGACCCCGGAGAAAGCAAAAAGCAGATTGACGAAATCAGCCGCAAGGTTTCGGGATTCGGAGAAACCGTCAACAATGAATTTGAGCGCTCGAGGCGTGAGAACGCCGCAAGCCAGGCGGCGATGAGAGAGGAAACCGCAAGGTCGGTGAACAATGTTGCCGCAAGGATGGAGCAGATGCGGACCGACAATTCCGAAAGGGCGGCGGCTCTCGAAAAAATGATGATACAGTCGCTGAGCGAAATCAAACTCAACGATGCCGAGCAGAACGAAAAGCAGACGAGGATGCTCTCCGAATCGGTTGAAAAAATGCGTGAAAGCAACGAGAAAAAACTCGAGGAAATGAGAACGACGGTTGACGAAAAACTGACCGCCACCCTTTCAACCCGGCTTGAGGCGTCGTTCAGAACGGTTTCCGACAGACTTGAGAGCGTCAACAAGTCCCTCGGCGAGATGAAGGAGCTCTCAACAGGAGTCACGACGAATGTCACCGCGCTCAACAGGGTGCTGACCAATGTCAAAGCGAGAGGCACCTGGGCGGAGGTCCAGCTCGGCGCGATTCTCGACCAGACAATACCCGGTATGTACGAAAACAATTTCGTCTGTGTGCCCGGTTCACAGGACAGAGTGGAGTTTGCAGTTAAAATTCCGTCGGGCGACGGGATTACCGCCTATCTTCCGATAGACTCAAAGTTTCCGATGGAGGATTATATCCGGCTCTGCGACGCGGCTGACGCGGCGGATTCCGCGGCGCTGGAAGCGGCAAGAAAGACTCTTGAGGCAAGGGTGCTCAGCGAGGCGAAATCAATTTCGAAATATATCAATGTTCCGGTTACCACACCTTACGCGATAATGTATCTTGCCACCGAAGGGCTGTATGCCGAAATAACGGCGGCACGCTCGGGAATCGCCGAGAGAATACAGAGGGAATACAGCGTTATGATTGCCGGGCCTTCAACCGTTACCGCGCTTCTCAATTCCCTTTCGCTCGGCTTCCGCGCGGTTGCCATTAACGAAAAGGCAAACGAGGTCAGAATTCTTCTGGGCGCGGCAAAACAGCAGTATGACATATTCGGAAATCTTATCCGCAAGGCGAGAAAGAAAATCGACGAGGCGGGAAAGACTCTTGACGACGCGGACAAGAGAAATGACATTATATTGAAAAAATTAGGAAAAGCGGAATTAATCGACGGCGCCGAAGCCGGTGATATTCCCGGACTGACCGGTCCGGCAGAAACAGAGATTAAGGAGGAAGACTAATGAAAGACCCCAAAGAAATTTTAGCTCAGATGACTCTTGAGGAAAAGGCCGCCATGTGTGACGGCGGAGACTACTGGCATCTCCAGGAGATGGAGAAATACGACATACCCGCTGTAATGGTCTGCGACGGACCTCACGGACTGCGCAAGAAGGATTACAGCAGGAAGGGCTCGAGTCTTGAGTGCTCTGTTCCCTCAATCTGCTTCCCGACGGCGGCTTCAACAGCGGCGTCATGGGATCCCGAACTGGTCGGCAGAATGGGTGTCGCTCTCGGAAAGAAATGTCTCAAGGAAGAGGTCGGCGTTCTGCTCGGCCCCGGCATCAATATGAAGAGAAGCCCCCTGTGCGGAAGAAACTTCGAGTATTTTTCAGAGGACCCCGAGCTTGCCGGAGAGATGGCGGCAGGTCTTATCAACGGCGTTCAGAGCCAGGGAGTCGGAACCTCTCTCAAGCATTTCGCGGTCAACAGTCAGGAAACCCGCAGAATGACCGTCAACGAGGTTGTTGACGAGAGAGCGCTGCGCGAGATTTATCTGCGCGGATTTGAAATTGCCGTCAAAAAGGCGCAGCCCTGGACGGTTATGAATTCATATAACAAGATTAACGGCTTCCACGGCTCGGAAAACAAACATACCCAGACCGAAATCCTCAGAGACGAATGGGGTTTCCAGGGCGCGGTAGTCAGCGACTGGGGCGCGGTCAACAACAGAGTTCTCGGCATGCAGGCGGGCAACGATATTGAGATGCCGTCGTCATTCGGCTCGGGAACAAAGAAGATAATCAACGCCGTCAAAGACGGCTCGCTTGACGAAGCCGTTGTTGACGAGAGAGTTCTCAACATCCTCAACCTCATCAAAAAGGCGGTTGACAACTCAAAGAAGGATTATCCCTATAATGATATCGACGACCAGCCTCTTGCGAGAGAGATTGCCGGAAAATCAATGGTGCTTCTCAAAAACGAAGGCGGCATCCTTCCCCTCGCGAAGGATAAGAAGATTGCCGTTATAGGCGACATGGCAAAGAATCCGAGATATCAGGGCGCGGGTTCATCCCAGATTAATCCGACCAAAATAGATAACGCTTACGACGAGCTTGCGGCGCTCGGATTCAATATCGAATACGCTCAGGGTTATGAGCGCTCAATCAAAAAAGAGAAAAAGAATCCTCCTCTTATTAAGGCAGCCGCGGAGCTTGCCGCGAAATGTGACATAGCCGTGGTATTTGTCGGCCTTACAGACGATTTCGAGTCAGAGGGCTTTGACAGACAGCACATGAATATGCCCGCCTCCCACAACACGCTTGTTGAAGAGGTTGTAAAGGCAAATCCGAATACCGTTGTTGTTCTCGCGGGCGGTTCACCCGTTGAAATCCCCTGGAACGGCAAGGTCAAGGCAATTCTCAATTCCTATCTCGGCGGCCAGGCGGGCGGCGGAGCGGTCGCGGATATCCTTTCCGGCAAGGTCAATCCCTCCGGCAAGCTTCCCGAAACCTATCCTCTTACCTATGACGATACGCCGGCGAGAAACTACTATCCCGGAAATCCCGCTTCTGTTGAGCACAGAGAGAGCATTTACATCGGATACAGATATTATGAAAAGGCAAACAAGGCGGTTCTCTATCCGTTCGGACACGGCCTTTCCTACACAACGTTTGAATACAGCGATATTAAGCTTGACAAGACCGAAGCCGATGAAAACGATACGGTAACCGTTTCGTTCAAAGTAAAGAACACCGGAAATGCGGCGGGCGCGGAAGTCGCGCAGATTTATGTCGCTGATAAAGAGAGCACCGTTTTCCGTCCCGTAAAGGAACTCAAGGGCTTCAGAAAAGTATTTCTTGAGCCCGGCGAGGAGAAGGAAATCTCGGTTGAGCTCGGAAAGAGAGCTTTCGCGTTCTACAATGTCGCGGTTAATGACTGGACGGTTGAAAGCGGAGACTTTGATATCATTGTCGGCGCATCGAGCGCGGACATCAGACTCACCGCGACCGTTAAAATCAACGCCGCCGAGGTTGAAATCCCCGATTATTCAAAGACCGCGCCCGCTTACTATACGGGCGAAGTACAGAATGTTCCCGACAATCAGTTCAAAGCCGTTTACGGCAGCGAGCTTCCGCCTTCGGATTATTCACCCGACGCTCCCGTAACAATCGCGGACAGTTTCGAAAGCGCGAGACGCAAGAAGAACGGACAGAAGATGTTTAACCTTCTGAAGACATTTATCCCCGAAGGATTTGCCCAGGCAATCGCGTTCCAGGTGCCCATACGCAGTTTCATCAGTATGAGCGGCGGAGTATTCAGCGAAAGCATGGCGGAAGGACTCTGCAAACTCCTCAACGGAGAAAAGGGCGGATTAAGACAGATACTGAAGGGAATTCCGGCGGCAATCAAGGGAGTCGGACCTCTTCTTAAACAAATCTGAGAAAGAAGGACTTTGAGATGAAGAAAAGCATTCTGCTGAAGCTTACGGCGACAGTTTTGTGCTTCGCGCTGCTCGCGGCGTTTCTGCCTCTCGCGGTAAGCGCCGAAGAAAGCACAATACATTTAGGAGTATTTTCCGATGTTCATTATTTTGCCGACGCCGTAAAGGGAAACTTCTGCGACGCGTACAAGGAGTTTTCATATCTGAAGAATAAGGAATACGCGGAAAACAACGCCTTGCTCGGCAACGCCCTTCAGGGAGTTGAAACCGTGCTTAAACAGGCGGAGGAAGATAACGCGAGTTTCCTTCTTATTCCCGGCGACCTTACCAAAGACGGCGAGATAGAGTGCCATATCGAGCTTGCTCAGAAGCTTGAGGCGTGGCAGGCGAGAACAGGAATACCCGTATTTGTCACAAACGGAAATCACGATGTCAACAATTCCAACGTGACGACTTTTGTCAACGGAAAAAAGGAGCAGGGAACAAAGACCTCTCCCGAGCAGTTCCGTCAGATTTACAAAAATCTCGGCTTTGACAAGGCAGACGCTTTCTTCACTCCCAAGGGATATCCCGAAGCAAAGGGCGGAATGCTTTCCTACGCCGCGGACCTCGGAACAAGCTTCCGGCTGATAGTTGTCGATACCAATATGTACAGTGAGGACAACGGCGCTCCCGGAAACGAGCATCTCACCGACGGCTGCGTCGGCGACGCTCTGCTTGACTGGGTTTGCGATCAGGCAAAGCAGGCAAAGAAGAACGGCAGAGAGCCGATCGTTATGCAGCATCACAATCTTGTGCAGCATATGGATATTGAAGAGGCAACATTTTTCGCCTTTGTTCTCAGGGACTGGGAGAGAATCTGCGATTACTACGCCGACGCGGGAATCCACTATGTTTTCACCGGTCACCTTCACGCGAGCGACACCGCTTCCTATGTCAATGACAACGGCGAGAGAATAACCGATATCCTTACCCCGACGCTGACGGGCTATCCGAATTATTTCAGAACGGTTGACCTTACGACCGATATGAGAAGCACCCGTCTTGATATGACGAATTACGACATTGACGATGAAAGACTCGGACTCGGAGAGATTACCACCGATTTCGGGGAAACAATCGCAAGACCTTATAAATATACGTCATCTTATGAGCAGACCTTCGGAAACGACATCGGTGATTTTGTTGAAAGACTGCTCACCGACCTTGTCAAAAATTATTTCACTCAGATTTCCGAAGCGGGTGGAATTATTCCGTTCCTCAAAACAAAGGATATTGACGTTGAGGAGCTGCTTATCGGATTGATCGGCACAAACGGAATTTCCGTTGCCGGTCAGGATATACTGACTGTCAGGACCAACGCGATGGGACTCATCCGCGATATCGACAGTCAGATACTGGAAAAATACATCAATAAACCCGAAGAGACTCTCGCGAAGGTCATGACGCTTGTCAGGAAACTGCTCGCGTTTGAGGTCAGCACATATCCCAACACCTACAACTGCGAGAAACTCGATGTTAAGAATACGGGAAAACCCTGTACCATCGGCGAGTACGCGACCACCGCCCTGCTCCTTTATTACGGCGGAGACGAGAACATAATCGGTCAGAAGGGCTATGAGTTCGCGGAGGATGCGCTCAGGAGATTTGACAGCGGCGAAACAACCGAGAAGCTCTTTAATCTCATTATTGAGGTTGTGGTAAAGGACCTTGCCGAAAACATCATTCTCAAGGATATAAATCTCAATCCCGGCGCGCTGTTCCCCGACGGAACGGTATTCAGCATGCTCGGAAAGCTTCTTCAGCTCATCACCGTTCAGGTGTTCGGCGGAGACAACAGCCTGCTTAACATCGTTGAGTCTGTTCTTTCGATTGACCTTGTTCCGGAAAAATACAGTTCAATTGAAAATATACTCGACACCCTTCTTCTTAAGAAGTATTTCACAAAGAGCCAGTATGAGGCATGGGGCGCCACGATTTCGTGGATGATAAGCACGCTTGTGTTTGATAACAACCCTGAGCCGCAGTTTGATAACAACATCACGATAACATATTCCGGAGCGGAAGAGGTTGAAGCGACAAAAGCAAACTGCAGACTGCCCGCGAATACAGTTTTGAATCTCGGTGAGGATTCGCTGACGGGAAGAACCGTCACCTGGTACACCAAATACAGCATTGAGGACAGCGATATTGAGCTTATCGAGGCGGATAAGGAACCCCGGTTTACCGGAAAGGCGACAAAAGGAAGCGGCATTGCTTCCGCCGCCGAAATCTGTCCGAGAGCTTATCCCGGAGCGGACCTCGGAGTTTTCGCTTTCCTTCCGTTCTATAAAGACTATGTCAAACACACCGTAACTCTCAGCGGGCTGAAACCCGGAAAGACCTATTACTACCGTGTCGGCAGCGAGGAGAGAAACTGGTGGAGCGATACGGGCAGCTTTACGCTTCCGGGCGGCAAAGATGAGGCGTTCACCTTCATCGGGATTGCCGACCCCTCGGCGCAGAGAGCGAGCCACTTTGAAAATTTTGCCGGAATTATGGACGCCGCGACGAAGCTTTATCCCTCGGCGGGATTCACCGTTTCAACCGGAAGCCAGGTTGATTACGGACTGAATGTCAAGCAGTGGAAGAATTTCTTCAATTCAACGGATACCTTCCTCAATCTGCCGTTTATGCCCGCGGCGGGAACAGGCGAAAACAAAGAAGCGGCTATAAAAACGAATTTCACCCTTCCCGGAGTGCCCGAGCAGGATGAGGAAACAGGCACATATTATTCATACGATTACAATAACGCGCACTTCACCGTGCTGAACACAAACGATATCACCGACGACAAGCTCGGAGATGCCCAGCTTGACTGGATGAAGAAGGATATAAGCTCCTCAGACGCAAAGTGGAAGATTCTTGTCCTTCACAAGTCGATTTACTCGGTGGGCGAAAACTACGATGACGACGATGTCAAGTCGCTGAGGAACCGTCTCGGGGCGCTGCTTCCGTATCTCGGAGTTGACCTTGTCCTTTCGGGGCAGGACGGCGTTTATTCGAGAACGCTGCCCATGAGCGCAAACTGCGTGATTCCCACAGCGGCAGAGGAAGAAACATATAACGGTCAGACTTATAAAATGCTGGCAGACCCGAAGGGAACGGTTTACGCCGCTCTCGGGCGCGCCGGAGTCTCGGAATTTGAGCAGGCGGATCCCAAGGACACCGCCAAGTCGTTCCCGGAACCCGAATGTGTCATAAGCGATAACACGCGGATGTTCGCGGCGGTCACTGTTGACGGGGATAAGCTCTATTACAGCGCGTATCAGGTCAAGGACGGCGAAGCAAAGCTCGCCGACTCCTTCGGAATTTCAAAAACCGAAAGCAGACCAGCCGTTAAGGACAGCACCGGTATTATCGGAACCGTACTTTCGGAAATGAATACCGGCTTCCTGTGGCAGCTGCCCAATTTCATCCTGAAAATTTTATCGCCTGTGATTATATTCATCAGTAAAATCTTTTAAACATCAATTCCGCGGATACGGCGGGTAACCGTATCCGCGGAGAAGGCAGGGCTGAAGTTATGAATAAAGTACCGCTGAGAGAAAAAATCGGATACGGAGTCGGAGCGATAGGACTTGACCTGAGTTACGGTCTGTTTTATTCCTATCTGTCGCTGTATCTTACAAACGCGCTTAAAATAAGTCCGCTGTTTCTGCTGATTCTTGCTCCTCTTGCGAGAATCTGGGACGGAATCAACGACCCGATGATGGGCTCCGTTGTTGACAGGACCAAAACAAGGATGGGAAAATACCGTCCGTGGATTCTGACCGGTGCGGTTCTCAACGCGATTGTGCTTTCTCTTCTTTTCAACAACCCCGGCTTTTCAGAAGGGTCCGTCTGGATTTATGTCTATGTCGCCGTTTTCTATGTTCTTTGGGGTATGACAAACACGCTCGCCGATATTCCGTTCTGGAGCATGGTACCGTCATTCGCGACCGAGGAAAAGGACAGAAACCTTGTTTCGACAATAGCGAGAACTTTCTCGGGTCTCGGTCAGGGAATAGTCGCGATATTCACCTCGATTATCGTGGCGTATTTCGGAGGAGTCGCGGGCAGCGATCTTGATGAAATGGATTCATCGGCGCTGAGCACCGGCTTCGGAAAATGGAGCATCATTTCCGCCGCCGCCCTCGTTTTCTTTGCTTTCATCTGCGTTGCCTCGACAAAGGAGAGAAACGTTGTTGTATCCGGAGATGAAAAATTCTCCCTTCGCAAGGCGCTCGGAATAATCCGCAAAAACGACCAGCTTCTGACCTTTATGCTTTTCGCGATGATTTCAAACTGCGGTTACTATATGACTTCGGGAATAAGCTCATATTATTTCCTCCAGGTCAGAGGCGACCTCACACTTCAGTCGAGATTCAATCTGCTCGGCTCTGTCGGCTCGATTATTTCGATACTTGTCATACCTGTCTGCGGAAAGTTCATGTCCAACCGCGCCACTTACAGATTCTCCCTGACGGTGGCAACTGCCGGTTACATCGGAATGGCGCTCGTCGGCTATGTTCTCGGCGGAAATGTAATCGCTCTCGGAATCTGCTTCCTGATTGCGTCTGTCGGTATCGGCAGTATGTTTGTTAACCAGACGGTGATGCTCGCTGATATTGTTGACTATGGCGAATACAAACTCGGAGTAAGAAACCAGAGCTTAACCTTCTCGATGAAGGGATTTCTTCAGAAAATGGCATATACCCTTCAGTCAATCATTATGTACTCGGCTTTCGTCGCGACGAAATACGACTTCAGCAAGGGAGTCAGCAAGGCGGTTGTCAATGAGGCGGCAAACGGCGCAATCACTTTTATGATGTTTATTGTGCCGCCGGTAATGCTTATCATTTCACATATTATTTTTGCGGGTAAATACAAGATTTACGGAGCCTTCAAGAGAGAAGTGCTTGATGCCGTTATCAGAAAAAGAGAGGAAATGGCTGAATAATGTCAACTAATACCAAAAATCTGATTTACAGAACATTTGTTGAGATTCTCGGAGAAAAACCTTTTGACAAAATAACCGTGCGCGATATAGTCGAGAGAGCGAACGTCAACCGTAACACCTTCTACTATTATTACAGCGACATTTATGAGCTGCTCGAGGAGATGTTCACGCGCGAATTCACCGAAATGGTCGCCGAACACCGCAACGGCTTCCGCTGGCTGGTGGGATTTTCAAATCTGCTGACGACTGCTTACAACAACAAAAAAATCATCAACAATATCTGCGCGTCGAGAAGCTATGAGTATCTCGAAAACTATATGTTCAAATCCTGCAAGATTATTCTTTCGGAATTCATTCACGAAATATCCGAGGGAAAGAATATCTCCGAGGATATTGTTGATTTCACGGCGTCGTTTTATATGTACGCGATAATCGGAACTCTTTCGGAATGGTTCAGAACGGGTATGTATGAAACGCCCGACAATATGCTTAAGAAATTCATGGTTGTGTTTGAAACAATCATCCCGACCATGATGAGAACCCAGAGGCAGATAAAAAATGACATCTCTGATAAATGACGGCAGCATTCTGGTCTGTGTCAAACCGGCGGGAATAATGAGTCAGAAGACGGAAGGAAACGGACCGTCGGTTCAGGACAGTTATCCGGATACCGGACTGTTCACGGTTCACCGTCTTGACAGGGAAACGGGCGGCGTGATGGTCTTCGCTGAAAATTCCGCCTGCGCGGCGGCGCTTTCGGAGCAGATAAGGCGGAATAAATTTGAAAAAAGATATTTTGCCGTGCTGAAGGGAAAGCCGGAAGCGGAAGAGGGAATTCTTGAGGACCTGCTGTTCAGGGATAAGCAGAAAAACAAGACCTTCGTAGTCAAAAGGGAGCGCAGGGGAGTCAGAAAAGCGTCGCTTGAATACAAAACTCTCGGCTGCGCAGAGGGTTTGACGCTGACGGAAATAAAACTTCACACCGGCAGAACACATCAGATACGTGTTCAGTTTTCAAGCCGCGGTCTTCCTCTTTACGGGGACGGCAGGTACGGCGGCGGAGCGGGAGAGCTTGCTCTGTTTGCTTATTATCTTTCTTTTTACCATCCGCTGACGGGAGAGAAAATGCGCTTCACGCATCTTCCCGACACGGATAAATACCCATGGAATCAGTTCCGGGAAATCTTAACGGAATTTAATACAGAGGACAGTTTATGATATACTTTTTTTCAGGCACGGGAAATTCATATTACGCGGCGCAGAAGCTCGCGCGGCTGACGGGCGACAAGTGCGTGAACATTGCTTCTATTTTCAAAGGAACGGTTTCTTCCGTTTCTGGTAAAAGCGATGTGACCGGCTTCGTTTTTCCGGTTTACTTTTCGGGTCTCCCCGAAATAGTGAAGAGGTTTGCCTCTCACCCGGAAATAAGGTCGCACCTCGGCTCTTATGTTTACTGCGTTATAACCTGCGGAGCA
>JAEEGL016493651.1_pt1 | contig 11234 bp, 4 predicted proteins | sample 9134231 | NCBI WGS metagenome assembly JAEEGL01 (sample SAMN16246548, study PRJNA631951) | gut metagenome | biome: gut microbiome; feature: rumen; material: fiber-attached | host: Bos | place: Iran: Karaj | collected 2018-10
ACAAAGAAGTGAATCTTGGGGTTGCTGTTGTCGGCGAGGAATTTCATTACATGTGCCAGGGTGTCTTTGTGCTCCTGGTCGAGGAACATGTGGTTCATATCAGAATAGATAGAACGGAATATCTCGCCAGCGATGTCGATGAAGGTGGCGCGGTGCAGCTTTTTTTTAGAGTCGATGAAGGTAAACACCATTTCCTGTATCACATTGACGATGGTGCTGGGTGGCAAGCTGCAATACTTGTTGTTGGTGCCAAACACGTTGCGCAGTTGAGTCATGTAGTGATAGCCCTGGCACTCCTGTGGCTCAAGGAAATAGTTGTTCATGGCACCACACAACAATGAGCCTAGAGCACATGTCTTTCCCGATGATGGTGTACCCCAAAAATACACCTCGGTAGAGTCTTTGGTAAGGGCCATGGGGATGTTGGGGTTGGGTTGTATGTCTCTCTCAACGAAGTCCTTGATGGCTTGCGCCCGCTCATCGCCGTAGGCGGATATTACATCATTCCATGTGATGATATTGCCAGCGACGGCTTTTTGTATCTCGTCGGCATTCTTGAGGTCGTTATTCATGTCGGCGATAAAAGTGTCGTGGCCGGCCATAACATCAATGTGCTGTTGCGCTTGATCTTTAAACTTGCCTTGTGGATGCGCCTCAAGATAGGCTTGAAAGGCTAAGGTATTGCCAGTGTGCAGCGCTTTCTGCCATTCGATATCGTCGGTGATAGCGTCTCGCATCTGCGCAATATCAATGCTGTGCTTGCCTGGATGAGACTGCTCATAGACCTCGATGTTGACGAGTGTGGGGTGTTTCTTCACCTGCACCCAGTCGGGGTCTTCAATCAATTCTCTGCATTCATAGATGTGAGCCCCTCCCAGTGGCTCATAAAACTCAAGATACTGCTTGAGCAAGGGCAATGAGCCGCTGTCGATGATGTTCTTCCAAAAATACTCTTCGCCAGAGATTAGCGACTGTCGGCACGGATCAGCAAATTGTCCGTAGGGATATATTGTGAGGTAGGTGAAGAAGTCGGCGGCATCTCCAGTCTGGCAAGCTTTAGTCCATAGTCGATTTTCATCGGCTTTAAGTTTTTGCTCGATGGCCTCAATTTTTTCGGGTGCGAGTTGAGTCCCCCTCAAGTCGTTGAGGGTGATGATGCCTCTTTGAATCGACGTGATGAGGTTTGACACTGGCACGCCAGGAGCAATTCGTAATACTTGTTCTTTAGTAGGCATAATATCAGATGTCAGCTATCAGTTGTCAGTTATCAGTAGATTACAAAAGCTCTACATTTGTTTTATTTTATTCACTGCCTTGTCGGCCTGAATTGCTGGGCCACTTTGATTGCCGTTGCGAATGTTAACGCCAGTAGATGTGAGTGCTGTCAGGGCTTGAGTGACGTTGACGTTTTTGTTTACCGATTTCATCAGCGCCACCACGCCTGTGACGATGGGCGCTGCCATGCTGGTGCCGTCTTGTGCCGCATATCTGTTGCCAGGAACGGAGCTGTAGATGCCCTCGCCAGGCGCTGAGACATAGACGGTGTTGCCAAAGTTGGACCAGTAAGTTCGAGTGTTGTTTTTGCCAACAGCGCCCACATTGATGGTGCTTTTTGACCTCAGCTGTGGCTGCATGGCTGCCAGCAGGTTGCTGTTGCCGGCGGCAAACACGATGATGGTGTTTTTCTTGCCGGCCTGCTCAAAAACCCATTTCCACACATCCTCGGCGGGCTTGAAATAGCTACGTGCCACCTCTTTCTGCTCCTCGATGGGCACGATATTGCCCAGCTCCACAGGATAGGCGGTGCCAATGGAGACGTTTACCACATCGGCATTGTTGCGTATGGCATACATAATGCCACGTATCACTCCCGAAATGGTGCATTGACCATTGTCAAACACCTGCACTGGCATGATTTTGCAGTTGGGGGCTACACCGGCGGCACCCTGGTTAACATGAGCGGTGTTGCCGGCGGCGAGTCCTGCCACGTGAGTGCCGTGTCCCATTCCTGAGCTAAGGTGGTCGTCACACCGAAACACGTTGTAGGGCTTGACGATGCGTCCGGCAAAAATCTCATGGTTGAGGTCAATGCCGTCGTCAACAACAGCCACCGTGACGTTGGCGTTGCCCTTCGAGATTTGCCATGCCTGCTTGATATGGGCAGCCTCGAGATGCCATCCTTTGGGCAGATTGGAGCGTGAACCCGGCATTTGCCCGCCCGCCATAATCACTTCATCAACTACTTTGAACTTCATTGATGGAATCTTCGAGGGTAGCTCGTCGCGAATCTTGGGGCGTTCCTCGGGCGGGACCTGCACCAGCAGCCAGCGAGTGTTCTTGTCCTTACCTATAATCTTGTATTGCTCGCCAGGGTAGTTGCGCTTGAACTCTGTGGCAAACTTCTGGAAGTCGGGGTTGTCGTTATCAAAGAATATGTTGAGGCGGTCGCTCACCACCTCAGGGCTATTAGGGTCGTCGGGGTTTAGACGCCCACGGTCGGAGATGGGGTCACCATTATCATCAACAAGAGGTGGTGATACGGGGTCTTCGCCGTCTAAGTCGTCGGAGATGTCTCTCACGCCACGTCTATTGCCGTTGTCGTCGATGTAGCGGCCATCATCGGTACGAATGCGATCTATTTCTCTTTCATCGTGAATGATGACATGTGTGCTACCACGAATGGTGTCGGTAGTGTCGGCACCCATAATTAGGTCGTGAGTCTCGCGAATGCAGCCTCCAACAGTTCCTGTGCATGAGGTGCAACGAGTGAGCACGATAGCGAGGAGCAAGAGCAGCAATAGTGCCAGCAGTGCCATCAACAACCATCGCAGACAACCATCGCCAAACCATCGTTTCCACCAGGGCTGCTTAGAATATTTTGCCACAAAGGTGGTGTCGCCTGTGATGGGCTGATCCACTGGTTTGTCCCACCCCAGGAAAGAGTAACCGTTGCGAGGTGTCACTTTAGGAATTCTCGACGACGATAGCATGGTGCCAGCAGGTACGGTAAACGATGGCGACGTGCCACTCAAGGCCCCCAAGCCACCATTATCAAAGGTTACCTGGCACACGTGAGGTCCTCCAGGTGTGGGTGGCAATGGTGCTGGTCCAGCTGTATAGGGTGGAGGAGTCTTTATCTTCTGGCATTGCGCCACAAAGTGCACATCTTCGTTTACCTGGGCATTGTTGGGGTCAAAGGGCATCCAGCTCACAAACTCGAAGCCATCATCGGGAACCACTTGGGGCACATCGATGCCAGGATGCAGCTTGTAGCCGTGCCGTCTCATGAACGATGTGGTGCCTTTGAGTGTGGCATTGTTAGTCTCAAACGAAACCCTGTGCAAGCGGTTGTCCTCAACATGGGTGACTATAGAGGTGTTCATGCTCTGACCAGGCAGTGGCATAATGCCCCACACACCCAAAATCACTTGCGTATTGGTTACAAACGCCACCTCGTCGATATCGGTAGAGTCGATATACTTGGTGAGGCAGTTGAAGTAGGGCTGCTCGGCATCGTTCACTTGAGGGATAAGGCCACGGAAGTAGTTGGTGGCTTCGGCAATATATTGCTTGGCGGCAATGTATTGCTGTGTGCCAGCCAAAGAAGAGAGTTTCACGGCATAAGCAAACTCTGGGTCAACATGCCACTCCAGCCCGTGCAGGGCAGGCTCATAATAGGGCATGGCGAAGAAATGCTTGTAGCGAGGATTGGTGACATACTTGTCGAGCAATCTCTCAAAGTCGTCTCGCCTGTTGTAGAACGGTGTGCCACCTATATTCTCCACAATGAAGATGCTCATGGGAGATGTAGTGCACAGTCGCACTTTATTTTTAACGTTTGGCATAATAGTTAACTCTTAATATTGTAGTAAATAATATTTTAGTTCGGGGGTCGGAGGTCGGGGATCGGGGATTGGAAGTCGGGGATCGGAAACTATAAACTCTCAACTCTCCCCTCTCAACTCTCCTCTTTTTTAGTTATCGTCAATTTCGCTTATTATTTCCCCGAGTCGCTTATTGGCCGCGATGTCGTAGTCGGGAAGGTCGCATGAGAGAATGTATCCCACTTTCATGTATTCAATCCATGTCCACTCAAAGCCATAGCGAGGCAGGCGGGTGAGAGCTTTGCGGTCGCTGGGGTTATAGCCCTTCTCGCGCAGCTTGCGGTTGACTTGGTCAAGTTCTTCAAGCAGCTTCACTCCAGTGAGGTCGTTTTGAGACTTGAGCATCTCCTCGCTGATGTTGAGTTTCAGTCTAGCGTTTTTCTCAAGTATGTTGTCGAGATGCTTGCTGTCGATGTAGTCGAAACCAAAGGTGGTGACAAAGTGGTTAAGCTCCATCGAGAGATAGTCGGCGATGATTGCCACGGCACTGTCTTTGTCGAAGGCATTGATATACTCGTCGATGCGCTTGGTGATGCGGTCGTGCATTCCCAGGAAGCGATAGAGCCTGATGAGGTTGGTGGTCATGTCGCTCACCGCAGGTATGTTGTCTTTGCATTTGCGCACAGCATATTGGGTGAGGAACTCGTCAATCCAGAAGTTCTCGACCATCGTTGCCACCTGGCTGGCTTGCGAGTTAACCATGCGGTTGGTGTTGAGCAGCTTGTTGATGTCGATTCCTTCGGCCGAGAGCATCTCGGCGCATTCTTCCTCGGTATCTACGCCGAGCGAGTCGCACAGCGTCTCAAGGTTTTGTGAACGAGAAGCTTCGGTGCTCAGTCCAAAGCGCATAAAGAGTGCCTTCTCTGAGTCGGGCTGCGAGGTGGTTGTCACCGTGTTGTTGATGGCGTAGTGGATTTTCTCATATAGGTGAGGCTCATCAATCATCATGATGTCGAGCATCTTGCCAAAGGCGGCGGGGTCGGTACCCTCGATTTTGCCCAGTTGCAGGTTGGCCTGCGCTGCTTGGCGTTTAGCCTTCTTGATTTCGTCATCGGCCGAGCCGCTGTGGTAATACTTGGTGAGTAAAGTCTTGAGCGCAGTCACAAGCCGTGTTATCTCGGTGCTAAACATGTTGTCGCGGGCTTGCTTCACGCGTGGCGCGAGTTGGTTAAGGGCGGCAATGATGGGTTTTGTGCCATCGTTGTTGAGGGTTGCCGCGCTGTCCCATGCCTGGTTGGCGTCAACAAAGTGCTGTTGCACAAAATTGTAGTTGACAAAGGAGTCCTTAAGGCACTGCATGAAGTTGGGGAATGCCGATGGGATAACCTCTTCGGTCTCGGGAGACTTAGTGTTGGGGTTATAACCATTGAACGACTTGGTGGAGTACTTGAAGTCGCGCAACATGAAGATGCTGCGGAAGGGGTGTCCCGTTGTCCACTGGTTGAACCAGTGCGTCTGGTCCTCGTCGGTGTTGGCGCGCAGCACTTCTTTCTCAAGGACAATCTTGAAGCGGTTGTCCCAGCGACGCCTCAGCTCCTCTAGCTTTTCGGGCGAGTCGTTAGTTTGATACTCCAAGTCGAGATTGAAGAATGTGCTGATGATGAACAGTGGCGACATCTGCGTGTCGCGCATGAAGGTGTCGCGCTGTGCGGCGGTATCACCCACGTTGTTCTTTACCCACTGCTCAAGAACGAGGCCCATCTTGCTCTCGGCGCTCTGCATGTTGTTGTGGCACAACATGAGCGAGCTGATGCGCTTGGTGTCGCTGTAGCGGTTGAAGAGGTAGGTCACCTTGCCGCGACGCAGCACCACCGAGAGGTTCTTGCCGTTAGTGAGTTTCTCTGAGGCCATATTTTCGGGGCGTCGCTCACCGGGGAAGTCAAGGATGTCGAGGCAGGAGAGGAAATTGCGTGTCTCGCTCTCAAGGGTAGGCAGCGACATATAGAGTTCGGCGACAAGAGCGCTGAGTTCGCCCTTGCGCATCTCTATCGACATATTCTGCTGGGTGGTGACTATCGTGGTGGGACGATAGTCGGGAAGTTTTATCTCGCTTTCGTCAAAAATCTCGTCGAGGCGTGCCACGTCGAGCAGTGTGCCGTGCTTCTTAAGCACCGCGTCGAAGGGCACATACACCGTGGAGTTGAATCTAATGGAACGGTAGGCGGTGATGAGTGTGTCGAAGAGACGGTTGATAGATGGATTGTTGAACCACAGCAGCTTGATTGCCGAGATAAGCTGGTCGTCGGTGAGGCGGTTCACGTTGAACAGCAGGAACGCGAAAAGCCCCGACTCGGGATCGGTGAGGTTGACCACGCGCTGTTTCATGGTAGAGTTGCGCAGGTAGTCATAGATGTCCATCACATCGTCCTGAGTGAGGATGGGCGAGGGGTTGGGCACCGATGACACCTCAACGGAGTCGCAGTATTGACGGATATAGTCGATTTTCTTTATCTCGGAGTTGTCGTAGTCGGTCTGTGTGTGATAGGCCTCACACAAGACGAGGATAATGTCGGCAACCGACAGCAGGCGTGCCTTGAGGTAGCCTTCGGGAACAGCGGGGTCGGTGCTGGAGGTGAATCGTGTCACCACGCCAGTGGCCTCTACTCGCGAGTTGGGGTTGCTGGGATTTATCTCGTCTATGAAGTTGTATTCACGACGGCCATCGGTGACGGTGAAGGGTTTGCCTGGGTCGCTCATCAGTGCGCTGACGAGGTAAGACTTTCCCATCTGGCTCTCGCCGAAAGCTGCAGTGGAGCATCTCTCATCGGCGGCAAACTGAATTTTCTTGAACGCACGTCTGAAATTTACCAGCTGCTCAAGATAGTTCTGTCTTTCGCTCTCGGGGACATTCGACTGCCAGGAAATGGCTTTCTCTACGATGTGAAGATATTGATTGATATTCATAGTTTTTGTTTTTCGTTTATCGGGGATCGAAGTTCGGAGGTCGGGAATCGGAGTTCGGGGCACTCTGAACTATGAACTCTGAACTGTGAACTCATTTAAGTCGGTTGTTGCAATATTCAAATTAAATTCTCCTGAGTCAAGCCAGTAGCATTGTGGATCGTTGATGCTCTGCACTTGCAGCATGAAGTCCTCGGTCTTGAGTTCCTCACCATCGTTGCCGGTAACCGAGGCGATAGTGAGTCGCTCCTTGTCTTCGTCGTAGGCCTCACGCTCTATCTCAAAGGTGAAGGGACCTTTCTTGAGCAGTTCTTTGCGGTAGTCGCTAAGCATGCGTTGCTGCTGCTCGGGGGTTAGAATTTTGTTCTTGCCGAGGCGCTCCTTGATGCGGCGGTTGTCGATTTCGAGAACATAGAACGGCCTGAGCGGATAGATGCCGATGTCAAACTGCTTGGCACCGATGTAGCACGGGAACGAGTTGATGGTGATGCGCCCAGAGTTAATGGTAGGAGAGATGAAGCACTCCTCCTTGGCGATGCCGCCCATCTTGTAGAAACTCTCGGTGGTGGGCGTGAGCTTGCCGCTCAGGTCGCTCAGGTCGAGAGAGAACTCGTTGAGGCCGCCAGCCATTGATGCTAGGTAACCAATCATTGCTCCCACGGGGACGATGCTCTTGGTGTCGTGCATGAAACCGTTCTCGTCCTTGAAGGGATACCACCGGCCTATGCGATACTTGCCCAAGACAATGAGGCGGTTGGGGCTCACTGGGAAATACTTGAGGAAGCAGTCCTTGATGGGCTTGAGCATGGTGGGGCGTCCCGAGAGCACCACGATGTCGCAGTCGTGGGCATAGAGCAGGGTAGAGATTGACTCAATGAGCGAGTCGAGCGACTTCTCCACGTGATGCGAGAGCACATTGTGGTCGTAGGTCCACACAACATCTTGAAGTTTAAATCCGAAGCACTCTTCGAAGGCTTCGCACACGATGTCGCTGGGCTTGCTGTCGCCAAACATCTCGTCGTAGCCAATCTCCAGGTAACGCTCTCCCTCGCTGAGCAGGTTGAGGAAGTGGTACATGACGTGAATGTTGACCTGCATATTGAAGTCGCGACGCATGATGCGGTCCTTGAAGGTCATCATGTTATTGTCTTGACCGAAGAAATGGTACAAAATCTTATAAGCCTCCTGGTGGCTCTTGCCCATCTTCTCGGTGAGGTGACGGTAGAGAATGCCGTTGTCGCTCTCGATAATCACGTTATTGACAAGCTGTTGCAGCATGTCGTCGGCAGCAATGTTGAAGCTATCCCAATAGATGGGGTTAGGCTTGATTTGCGAGGGGTTGGCCTCGTTATAGCGGTATTGGCACACCATCACGTCGGTGGTGCCGGCGCCAATATCTACCGAGCCCACCTTGAGGGTGTCGCACTCCACGCCGTCGATGTCGCGTTTCTTGCCATATAGCTTGAAGAAGAGGTCGCTGCGGTTCTTGTAGCGCTCGCAGAATTGGGCATAAAGATACACAAACTGCGAACAGGTGGCCTCGTCGTAGTACCACTGTTTGTGCTCATCATCGTCGTAGCGTCGTTGCTGTATTTCGGGAATAACTTGCATCTGCAAGGCTATGCTGTTGTTGTCGATGATGTGATGATAGGAATTGATAATTTTCACCGCATCGCTAAAGCTGCTATAGAGGGCTTGTCGCTCCACTCGCGACATTGCCGTGGGGCAGGTAATGATAACGCGCTCGAGGCGGCGTGGTGTGTTGCGCTGGTCGTGGCGCTCACGCGACTGGAAACTGTTGATTTGGGTGATCGCCTGCTCAATAATCTCGATGAAGGCGAGCGTCATGAGCGAGCGGCGGGAGTAGTGTGCTCCAATGCCGTAGCCCTCGGCGTTGTAGGTGCCGTCGTCGTTGATGAAGCAGGTGAGGCCCTCGATGATGGGTGGCAACGAGTTGTTCTCGTCGCCAATGTTGATGAAGCGCCACTCGTTCTCGGTGCACTTGTTGTCCCACAGGTAACGTTTGGGGCTGGAGTTGGTGGAGAGTGCCTCAAGTCCCAGGTTGAGAGCTGTTGCCTCGTGGATGAGGTAGTTAGCCTCTCGTCCTAACCTGATGATGCTTGGCCACACAAACTGGTCGCTGCCAGGGATGTTCTTGCCTATTGTCACCTTGCGGAATGCCAGTCGCATGTCGAAGGTCTCTTCCACACGGTTGAGGTCACCATTGGGGAGGAGCACATGCGTGAAATTCTGCAGTCGCAGCGCATCGACCTTGGTGAAGTCTTGTGTGAACTTGTTGTTCTCAAAGAGCAGTGCCGAGGTGCGTGAGTTGCCAATGTCGATAATCATCTCCACGTTGACGATGTTCACGTCGCGGTCGCGCATGAGTTTCACAGTGGGGAAGAAATCATCGAGGCTGCTCAGGTACTTGATGAGCATCAGGTAAGTGGCAAGGAACTCATATTTGTGTCGCCCGTCTTTGAGCTCAAGCACGTCGAAGTTTTTAGCGTCGGGGTAGGCGATTTCCATCAGGTAGTCGCGCACCCAGTTGTTGTTCCAGGTGCAGTAGTCGATGAGCTGACGCTCGTTGCCGCACAGGCCAAATATCTTAGCGGTCTCGCCGTCGCTCATGAATACGGGAAACTCCTTGTAGGCGTCGGATGCGTTGTAGCGCGCCTGGGTATCAAAAGCCAGCACCACATCGGCAGTGAGAATGCCTGCATTGTTCTCGCGAGGCACAATCATGAATTTGCACCAGTTATAAGGTCCCTTCTTGTAGTCGCCCGTCTCGTCTTTCTCGATATAGGGCATGGGCAGCCACACATTGAAGTAATGGCTCAGGAACTTATTGTTGGTCGCGAGCTTAGAGAAGAAGATGCCAAGGCTATCCTCCTCGTTATCGGCAACATTAAACTGCTGCACCTCGGGGTTGGCGAGAATCACCGCCTCGCTCGTGGTGAGCTTGTTGTCGTTGTCGAGATACCCTTTCTCGCGCAGTTGCGAGGTGAGCACCACAGTCTGGTTGCTCAGGGTATAGGCAAATTCTAGTCTCCACTGAAAGCGCTCGTCGTCAAAAGACTCGGCGAAGCGGCACTTAAATCCTGCGTTGAGGTTGATGTCAATGCGCTTCGACAGTAGTTGAATGCCAGAATTGGCGATTAATGAATAGTCCATCTTTGTTCTATAGTTTTGTGAATTTTTATTCTTTTTAAAAGCCATTTTTTATATAGAGCAAAAATAATGCCAAAAGTTACACTTTTACTCTATGAGATTATGTTGATTTCTCTTTTTTTAACGAAAGTGTTATGCAGCTGGTTGATGGCTTCATAAACAATGTATAAGACACCGCAAATTAAAAAAGAGAAACACACTTAGACAAAAATCCCCAAGCTTTTATTTCATAATGCCTAGATTAAATGACGAAGTGCGACCTTTTGATGATTTCTTTGTTTTGCGATACCCTGTGGGATGCGAAACATCGCAACGCACTAAACAAAAGGCAACTGAGTCAATTACTTGACATCAGTTGCCGTTATGCTGTCGTCGCAGCCCCAAAGTCCTATTTTTACAATTATATGCTCATAAAAGTGTAAAGAGTCTGAAGATTATCTTATGTACTTGTCAAATTCTTTGAGAATGATTCTCCACTGTTTTGGGAGGGCAGACTTTTTGTTAGTGTGCATTTTGCGGTTAGTGGCAATATTTTCAAAGTCACCACCTTTGATGATGGTGTATCGACGTTTCACACCGTAAGAACCATATTCCGTAGGGTTACTGATTTCGATGAGCGACTCGATGTCAACTTCTTTGTCATCGTCCCAACGGAAGATGGTGTAGTACATTGAGCAGTAGCTGGCAGTTCCATAACTTACCCATTGCTTTTTTACGGGATTGAGTAGGAAATTGCCGTTGAGGTTATCGGGCGACACAGCATGGTAGAACCACTGCTTTTTGGAGTCCCACAGGTAGAGGTTGTTGTAATTGCGACATGTAGCAGGACCTATGAAGATATCGTAATAGTCGTCGAAGTTGGCATCGACAAATCGCACGTCGTCGCTTGTTGATTCACAGGTGAATGAATCGACAGGATTGCCTTTTATGAATACCTTCACGTCATAGGAACCATTATCGTTTTGTTCTGTCTTCACCTTCACATCAGGTAGTGATGTGGGGCATTTAAGCAGGCTGTAATAGCCGTTGGCGTCGGTTTTAGGCTTGCGGGCCTTAAGCACCGAGTCATAATTTTGAGCATCAACAGTGATGCTACCCCCGCACACGATAGCGAGCAATAAAAGTGCAATAATCCGTTTCATAGAATTGTTGGTAATTGAATAATAACTACAAAGGTATCATCCTTTTCCTTTCATGCTTTGTTGCTAATCGGTTGGTGACTACATATTGTCAAACGAGTTGAGGATACGCTGCCAGTCTTTGGGAAGTTTTACGCGT
>JAEEGL010118420.1_pt1 | contig 11233 bp, 6 predicted proteins | sample 9134231 | NCBI WGS metagenome assembly JAEEGL01 (sample SAMN16246548, study PRJNA631951) | gut metagenome | biome: gut microbiome; feature: rumen; material: fiber-attached | host: Bos | place: Iran: Karaj | collected 2018-10
ACCATATATACAATGTTTACAATTATTCACATATTCTTTACTTACTTTATAATTTCTAATATATTCTAATATTTTATGTTCTCCTTCTCCTGGCACGTCGCTCCCTGTGAATAAAATATTAATATTTTTCCAAATTTCATCTTTTTTATTATTGTTATATCTTTTTTCTTCTATGTAATTATTTATATATTCTGATAAATTAAACATAAATTCTGTTCCAGCGGAAATTGAATCGGAATTAAATTGTTTATTTAAATCTAAATTTAATTTTTTTATTTGCTCTAAATCTTCTTCAGTAATTGTTGTTGTTTTTCTAAATCGCCGAGACCGTTGTTGATTCATTTTAGCCCGAGGGGCAACCCCATCTGCTGAAATCATTAGTAACTTTTTCGGTTTAATAAGTTTTAATATACAGTCTATTGTATCACATACGTCATGATATATATCTTTAGTTGGTTTTGAATTTGATATTATACTATTTATTATATTATTACTGTGAGATACGTTGTGAATTATACCATTTATATCGAGATATAAATTATCTATTTCGGGGATATCCCCCTTTTCTCTTATTTTTTTTAGGATTAAAGGATATCTCAACATTAAAAATCTTGCAAATTTTGGAATTCCCATTTTTTATTTTTTATATAATTATTTTTAATAATAATATTATTATTAAAATTATATAATAATTTCTAATTGAGTAAAATATTATTATTATTTTATTTAAAAAAAAAAATTAAATATTTATATTATTATATATTTAATATATTTTTAAATAAATATTATAAAATTTCATTAAAAATTATTATTTTTAATCAACTTTAATCATTGAATATATTTTAATCAAAAATGTAAATGTTAAGCAAGTTGTAAGACTTCCGCAAATTAAAAATAAAACAATTGAAACCATTCCCATAATTCCAAAATAAACAATCATTGCTGAAAATCTAGTTATTCGTAAATAAAAGAAATAATATATAGAATATCCTAAAACATATATTGCACAACTACCTCCATAAAAAAAACTTTTCCACCACCAAACATAATCACCTTTACATAAATTTATATAAATTATCATAATATTTGATTCAGCAGAAACAACAACCAATGAAATAAAACTAATCCATAAAAATGAAACTAAAAAGTAAATTTGATTTTTCCATAAAGATGTCATAAAATAAAGTAATTCTATAAAAATTGTACTGAAATTTATAAAACCTAAAACAAAAAATAAAAATTTAAATTTCAAATACCAAGGTTTTGGAGGAACTACAGTAGGTAAAGCATTTACTTTACAAGGTACTTTAATTCCTTTATTTTTAACTCCAAAGAAACTTCCCATTAAAACTAAAGGAGAAGAACAACATAGCCACAAAACTAATAAACTAAATATATCTCCGAAATTAACTGCAGCAGTTGAATTTTCAATTAATAATAAAAAGTTAATTAAAGTATAACAACCAAAACAAATTCCTGGAAACAAAATACATGTTAATAAAGCATTTTTTAACCATGATTTCCCACCTAAATGTCTATATAATTTAGATGATATAAACCCACCTGGAATTCCCATAAAAACAAATAAAATTAAACCATAATTAATAATATTACTTCTTCGATCGGGATTCATAAAACCAATTGAGCCTAACAATAATGTAAAAAATAACATACTAAATAATTGAATACCCGTCCCTATTAAAGAAGCTAATAACATTTTATTATAATAAACTGGTCGAAAAACATCATTGCAAACTTGTTTCCAACCAAATTCATCTAAAAATTCTTCACCAGTGACTCTTTGATTATATAAATCTATATCTCTTCTTATATTTCTAAAAAACACGCAACATACGATAAAAGATAAAATAAAAATTATAATATTCGATGTTATAATTCCTGCCCAATGAATATTTTTATTTATATTTTTATAAATATCCCATCGACTAGCAAAAGTAATATTTGAATATTGAAAAACAACATCATATGTGAATAATATTTCTTCATCATTTAAATTTTGTTTTTCTTTATTGTTATTATTTAAAAAGTTATTTGTTTTTTCACATTGTTCTTCATTGGATTGTTTGATAGAAAAAGGAATAATATTAAATCCAACTACATTATAAGAATCACTTGAATAAGGAGTGATTTGAATTAAGAAAAAATAATGATTATATATAAAATATTCTTCATTTTCAATGTAACCTAATTTTATTCCTTTTTTATAATTTTTTTCAAATTGATTTTTGTTAGAATTATATTTTAAATATACTGCAGGAAGTTTATCTAAAAACCAATTTGCATTATAATTATGACCAATTGCCCATTTTATTCTATTTCGAAATTTAGTATTTAAATTAACTTTACATAAAGTTTTACAATATTCGTTTTCATTCATTTTTACTTTATAATCAGATTCATAATAAAGATCACCTGATAAAATTTCGCCTAAATTATCTTCAATTTTTTTTTGATTTACAGGTTGACATAAACCTAAATTAAAATATTTCATTGGTAAAATAGTTTTTATTGAAGACATTGAACCTGAATAAATAATTAAATCTTCTCCGACTGAATGTGAATAATCAAAAATTGAATTAGAATGAATGAAAATTATTAATAAAAAAAATATTAAAAATTTTTTAATTGACATTATTAAAATAATGTTTTTAAATAATTTATTTAATACTATTTTTATATTATTTATTTTTAATTAATAAAATAAAATTATTTAATTTTAATTAAAATATATTTAAAATGATTGAAGAAAAAATTTGTTTTGTTTGTAATGAAAAAGATAATATTTGCATATGTGGAAAATGTACTAAAGATTATACAAAAAATATGAATGAATATTTAATTAAATTAAAAACAAATTCTGAAAATTTAGAAGAATCTTTAGAAAAATTAATAATAAAAAATCAAAAAATATTTAAAATGTTTAATGAATTAAATAAATTAAAGACACAAAATGAAAATTTAAAAAATAAATATGAATTTTTAATTAAAGAAAATGAACAAAAAAAAATTGAAAATAAAAATAATTTAAGAAAAAAAATTAAAAAAAATGATTTTAAAAAATTACAAATTGAATATTTAAAAAAATCATTTAAAGAAATGTTTATTGATAAAAAAAATTTAATTAAAATTTCTGAATTTTATATTCAACAAAATGAAGATATTGAAGAATTTGATATTACAAAATCTTTAACATTAAATATTGTAAATTTAAAAATAAAAAAAAACGAAGAAGAAATTATTATTAATAAAAACATTGAATTTTCCATTTTTAAAAACAAAAAAGTTTATCAAAAATTTAAAAATTTTTTTTATCAAATTATTGATTTTTTATTAGATTTTCAACAAAAATTTAATAATGAATTTTCTTATAAATATGAATTATTTAAATATTTTATTAAAGAAAAAGATGTTAATTATAATTTAGAATTAAATTTAAATGAAATAAATAATTTAACAGAAGAGCAAAAAAATAATTTTAATCATTTTTTATATTTATTAAATACTGATTATAATGAAATTATAATAGAATTTTTTGGAAATGAAATAATAAAACAAAATGATTTTTTTAATTTAAGTCCTTTTATAAATATTCAAGATTTAAATAAATTTAGTATTCAAAATGAAATAGATGATTTTGAAATAATTGATGATTTTTATTAATATTATTTATTACTTTTATTTATTTATAAATAATATTTTTTTTTGTAAATTTTAATTTAAATTTAATTTTTATAAAATTTAAATTATAAAATAAATAATAATTTTTATTATGAATATTTCTCATTTAAATAAAAAACGCCCTAAAATTGATATTAATGATATGAGTTTTTTTGCTCAAAGAGGAAAAAATATAAATTTTATTATTAAAGAAAATAGAAATAAAACTGCAAGTAATAGTACAACGAATTTTTTAAATTATAATAATTCTATAATGAAATCAAAAAGTGCAAAAAAATTCATTTCAAATCCAAAAAAAATCAAATTAAACACATTAAATTTAAGAAAATATAATAATTCCAATTTTCATTTTAATAATCCAATTTATAATAATTTATTTAAAAATAAAAACAATATTAATAATAAAAATATAAACATATCAACAAACAACAATAATAATAACAATAATAATAATAATAACAATAATAACAACAACAACAATAATAACAATAATAATAATAATAATAACATTTCCCCAGAAATTTATTTAGCCAAAGAAATAATTCAATTCATCGACGATATGAAAAATTTACAAACAAGTATATGTAAAAAAGATCCGAATATCAAAGAATTAAAAAAAAACTTCGAAAAGAAAAAAATAACATTATATAACGAAGCTCTTCGTTTTTATAGATTAGATATAAATAATAGATCATTTAGTAGTGTTTCTCTTTTTAGTCAGAATTCAAGTCTTACTCCAAACACAAATACAAATACTTTATTAAATTCAACTACTATTAATAATAATAATAATAATATTCATAATTCAAATCAAATTAAAGAATTAACTGAGACAATAAATGTATTAAAAAACGCTTTAGATGACATTAAAATAAACTCTCAATTTATTACTAATCAATTAAAATCAGAAATTTCTAATTTAAATAATAAAATTTTAAAGCAAAATAATAATATTAATAAATTAGAAAAAAATATTTCAAATCAATTAAATTCTATTAGAAATATTTATAAATTAATTAAACCTTATTCAAGTAATTTTTCAAATTCAAATCAAAGTCAAACTAGTATTGGGAATATTACTAATTCAAATGAAAGTAAATTTGAATGGTATGAAAATGAAATTAAAAAAATTATTAATTCTTTTGAAGATAAAAAAACTATTCAAGTTAATAATAATACTTCAAGTGCGAATAATAATAATAATAACAATAATAATAATTCGAATTTTTTAAGTAGTGATAAAATTAATAATTTGGAAAATAATTTAAATATATTTAATGAAAATAAAATATTACAAATTTTAAAAAAGAGCTCGAATGATATTATTGAATTAATTAGACCTTTTTTAAAAGATGATGAAATTGAAAATGATTTGGATGAAAATTTGTTTGATACTAAAGAAGAAAATATTAATAATATTAATGAAAAAATTGTTATTAATTCTATAAATATTTTAAAAAAATTTATAAAAAACATTTTAAAAAAATATAATAACATTCATAAAGAAAATGAAAATATTAAAAAAGAATTAAATGAATCTAAAGCAAAAATTGAAGTATATAAAACTATTTTAGATAACACTGTAAATAAAATAAAAAATAACAATAATAATAACAACAATAATAATAACAACAATAATAATAACAATAATAATAACAATAAAAATAGCAATAAAAATAAACAAATAAACAACAAAGAATTAATAAAAAAAATGACAAACGATTTTTTATCAATTCAAAACGAATTATTATCAAAATTAGAATTAAAAGAAATTGAAATAGAAAAAAATTTAACAACAATAAACGAACTACTTCAAATAAATAAAAACGATGATTTTTCAAAACAAATAATAATAGAAAATGGTGACACATCAACAAATTCAGTTTCAATGGAAAAATACAAAGTTTTACTTAATTTATATACAAATGATCAAGAATTAATAAAACAATTAAAATCAGATTATTTAAATTTAATTCAAAATTTAGGAAATTATTTAGAAAATGGAAATAAAATAAATTTAGATTTTAATAAAATAAATCAAATTTATTTAAATAATAATAAACGAACAAATGAAAATAATAATAATAATTTCGAAGATGAAATGGATTCTATTGAATTAGGAAGAATTAATGAAAATGATTTATTAACAGATAAAAATTCTACTTTATCAAATAAAAGAATTGATAGTAGAGATAGTAAAAATAGCAATAGTATTAATATTTTTTTAAATAATAATAATAATTTAGTTAGTAAAAATAAAATTAATAATAATAATAATAAACAAATTAATAATTTAAAATTAGATATTAAAAAATATAAAAATGAATGTGAAAAATTAAAAAAAAAATTAAATGATGCAAATGATATTTTAATTACTGTTACAAATGCTTTAATTAAATTATTAAATGAAGTTAATTTAAATACAAAAATTAAAGATTTATTTACATTAATTTTTAGATTATTAAATTACACTGAAGATAAAATAAATAAATTATTTTCAGAAAAAGAAAAAATTAATAATAATAAATAATTTTTTAAAAAAAATTTTTTATTGATTATAAATTATATTTATTATATTATTATTATTATATTATTGATATATTAATATATGAATAAATAAATAAATTTTTAATTAAAAAAAATTATTCCATTTTTATATTTTTATTATTTTTAACAATTTCAATAATTTGTTCATTTAACATATTTTTACTAACTTTAACAATTAATTTTTCATTATTTTTAATATCTTCACAAAATTTAATAAAACTTTCACTTTCAAAATTATTAAAACTTAAATCTATAATTTCAATATTTTGATGAAATTTAATATTTTCTCCAATCATTTTTAAAAATATTGGACTAATTTTACAATATCTTAATGATAAATATTTTAAATTCAAACATTTTTTAATTTTATTCATTATTATAATAGGTCCCATTGTTCCAAAAAGATTTTCATCTAATTGTAAAATATTTAAATTAGTTTCATTAATATAATTTATAAATTGTGGAATATTTTCTTCATTTAAATTACATTTATTAACTTTTAATTCTAATAAATTTTTATTTTTCGCAAGCGAACATCCAATAAAATTCGCTGAAATTGAATCAATTTGATTTCCGCTTAAATTTAATACTTTTAAAATAGGATTTTTTTCTAAAAATTCAGATAATTTTATTAAATCATCTTTTAATAAATCATTATATGAAATGTCTAAATCAATTAATTTTTTACTATTATTTAAATAATAAATAATAGATGAAAAACCTTTGTCATTAATTTTATTGTGATTTAAATGTAAAACTTCTAATGTTTCATTTTTTATTAAAGCATCAGCTAAATAATAGCCACCATTTGAAGTTATTTTATTATTATTCATTATTAGAATTTTTAATTTGGAATTTTGTAAAAATTCACTTAAATTTTTAATATCAACATCATTTAAATTATTATCAGAAAGGTCCAAATTTTCTAAATTTTTTAATAATTTTAAACTAGGAATTATTTTAAAATTAAATACCATATTATTAAATTTATTTGATATAATATCTAATTGATTTAAATTGTTTTGATATGAAGTTAAAACAGCAAAAAATTTATTTAAAGTTTTTAATATTAAACTTATGTTTGTTCCATGATCATTTTCGAATAAATTAAAACAATTATGAAATTTTATAATATTTGGATAATAATATTTAAATGAATGTAAAATATTATCGATTGTGTCATCTTTTGATAAATCATCAGTTAAAACAATTTTTAAATTTCTTTCTGTTAAATTTTTATAATGATTGTATTGATTATAATATTTTTCAAAGGAATAAATTTCAATATTTTCATTATAAATTTTTCCATTTTTTACATGTTTTAATGCAATATCAACAAAAGTTTTCATATCATTTAAAATATTTTTATTATATTTATTAATTTTATTTTGAACTTCTGTAAAAATTTCGTTTTTTATTAAATTTTCGATATTATTATCTAAATTAAATTTTTTTTTGTATTGTTTTAAAAACGAATTTATTAAATTTTCAATTTTTTTTGGTTTTTTTATTCTACTAATTGTGTTTTTATTTAATAATTCATATGTAATTTCATTCATAGTTTCTTCATTAAAATCTTCGTAATTTATTTTAAAAAAATTTGGGTCTTTTTTTGTATCATTAAAATCCATTCCGCTTAAAAATAATTTTTTACTTATTAATTTATCAAAAGATAAAAAATAAATATCTTCTATAAATTCATATAAAGGATTATTAATAGGAAAATTACAATAATTTTGACTATTATTGAAACCAAAATTTAAAAAATTTCCTAAATTATCAATCACATTTTCAGTTAAATTTTGAATTGTTATTCCTGATTCATATAAATATAAACAAAAAAAATAATCTATTAATAATTCTTTAAAAATATTTGATTTTGTTAAATCTGGATTTTCTTTTAAAAATAAAATTTCTTTTGATGAATTTTCTATTTTTTCTTTGAGTTGAATTATTTCGTTTGAATATGAAAAATTTTTTGTTTTTATTTCATTTAATGATTCATTTATTTTATTTATTTCGGAATTTTTTAAGGAAATTTCATTAGAAAATTCTTGTTTTTTTTCTAATAAAATTTTATTAATATTTGAATCATTTTCGTTTTTTATGTTTTTTATTTTATTTTCATATTCAATTTTTAATGAATTTAAATTATTTTGATTTTCTAAAATTATTTTTTTTTGTGAATCATTTTCATTTTTTAATTTATTAATTTCTTCATTTAAAGAATTTTTTATTTTAATAATTTCATCTGAATTTTTTTTATTTATTTTATTAATATTTTCTTCATTTAAAATTAAATTTTCATTTTTAATTTTTTCAATTTCTTTTTTTAAATTATCAATTTCATTAATTTTATTATTTAATTCAATATTTTTTTCATTAATTTCATTTTCTTTTAATTTTAATTTATTATTAATTTCATTAATTTTGTTATTTAATTTATTATTTTCTTCTTCATTTATTTTATCAATAATTGAATTACTATCAATTTTTCCTTCTTCTATTATTTTATTTAATTCATCTTCTTTTATTAAATTCATTTTATTTAATTCTTCAATTTGTTTATCAATATTTATTAAATCATTATTATTTGAATTTAAATTTGATTCTAATAAATTATTTTCATTATTAATAATATTTTCATTAATAATATTATTATTATTTAATATTAATTGTTGATCTTTAAAAATTTTTAATTCATTTTTTAATGAATCATTTTCGATTTGTAAATTAATAATTTTTTTTATATTTTCTTTTTCTCTATTTATTTTATTTTTTATTATTTTATTTAAATCTAAAATTTTATTTTCTAAATTTTTTATAATTTCTGAATTAAAATAATTTATTATATTTTCAATATTATTATTTTCATTATTTATTTCATCATAATTTTCATTAGATTTTATTTCATTCATTTATAAATAAATTTTTAAAGAAAAAAATTATTAATAAAAATTTAAATATTATTATTAATTTTAAAAATGAATTTTTTAGAAGAAAATAATAATAATAATAATTTAATAATAAATTCAATATTAGAAAAAGAAATAAAAAACGAAAATGATTCAAATTTAATCGATTTAAATAATAATAACAATAATAATAACATTCAAAATTCATTATCAAACACAAACACAAATATTTTTAATAAAAATTCAAATAATTTTAATAATAATAATAATAATTATTTATCAAACACAACAACAAATCGAAGCATTGCATTACAAAAAATAATGTCAAAATTAAATAGCAATGAAACTCGCATTAATGAAGAATCAGAAAATGATTCAATTATTAGTAAAAATTTACATATTGAAGAACAAAATAATAATAATAATAATCAACCTAAATCAATTGATGAAATGAAAAAAAAAATTGAAAATTTACAAAATAAAATTGCGGGATTAGATAAATGTTTAGATAATAATGAATATTCAAATTCTTTATCGAATTATAATAATAAAAGAAATAATTTATTTAAAAATAAAAAAAATAATAAAAAAAAAATTAAAAGAAGTTTTAGTGATTATTTTTATAATAATAATTTTAATAATAATAATAATAATAATAATGAAGATTTTTATAAAGAAAAATATTATAAATTATTAAATGAATTTAATAATGATAAAAATAATTTAATTAAATTAAGACAAGAAACGAATAAATTAAAAAATAATTTAAATTTATTAATAAAAAAAGAACAAATGTATGATGAATTATTTGAAGAAAATAATAATATTATTAATGAAAATGAAATTATTTTTAATAATCTTAAAGAAAGTGAAGATATTAGAAATGAACAAAATAAATTAATTATTTCTTTACAAAAAGAAGTTCAAAAATTAAGAGAAAATTTTTATGAAAAATTTACTATGAATGAAAATTAATTATTATTATTTTACTTTATAAAAAATTAAAATTTAAATATAGATTTTAATTGTTTTTTTATTTGATTTATAAATTTATGAAATTTTTATATTTTTAATTAATTATAAATATTGTTTATATTTTCAATTAAATTATTAGAATTAATATTTTTTTCTATTATATATTCTTTTTTTGCATTAAAATATTTATTTTTCCAATAAATAACTTGATTTTTTAAACAATTTTCTTCAGTATGTTTATAAAATTCTTTTTTTAAAAACAAAAAATGACATTTATTACATTCTTTTTCAATAAAATCACAATCTTCATTAAAATGTTTATCAAAAAATTTAACATCAAATTTCATATTACATCTTTTACAAATTTTATATCTTTTATCACAAATAAAAATATGTTTTTGAATTTGTTCTAAATTTCCTTGAAATTCGCATTTTTCAGCAGAACATTTATAATCACAATAATAACAATTTTTACAATGATTTTCATAATTTTCATATAAAATAATTTCATTACAACCATTTTTTTTAAAACAACATGAAATTTCAGTTGAATTTAAAATATTTTTTAATTTTCTATCAATTTCAATGTAATCAGTAATTTCACAATTAAAAGGACATTTATTATAATCTAAATAATTAATACAATTTAAACAAAAAATATTTTCACATTTTGAACATTTTTTTGGATTATAAACAAAATTTAAACAAATTGGACATTTAAATTCTTCTTTTATTCCTTTGTGTTCAGAAATTATTTGTTCTAAAGAAATTGGATAATTTTCAATATTAAAAGGAATTTTATAAAAATAATCGTATTTATTATTATTATTATCTGAACTAAAAATTTCTAATAAAATTGAATATAAATTTATATTATTATTCATTAAAAAAAATATTATAAATTTTTTTTTAAATTAAAAATAGATTTTTTTAAAAATAATTATTTAAATATTAATAATTATTTTAAAAAATATCAAAAAAATTTTTAAATGGAAGATAATAATAAAGAGAATTTATTTGATAATTTTTTTAATAAATATTTTTATAAATACAATAATGAATATTTAGGAATTATTCTAAATAAAGATATTTCAAAA
>JAEEGL010376145.1_pt1 | contig 11233 bp, 6 predicted proteins | sample 9134231 | NCBI WGS metagenome assembly JAEEGL01 (sample SAMN16246548, study PRJNA631951) | gut metagenome | biome: gut microbiome; feature: rumen; material: fiber-attached | host: Bos | place: Iran: Karaj | collected 2018-10
AGCCGCAATTATGTTCGCTCGTCCTTCGCCGTTCTATGGACGCGAAGCGGGCAACAGAGCCATCTTTTGCCCTTCGAGGCAATCCAGATGCGAAAACGCGAACTCGTAAAAGCTCGCGTTTTTGACGGTGAACTGTAACGCGTTGAAAAATCAGGCTCATCGTCGCGCGGCAATAAAAAAGCGGGCGGGCACCTGGGCCCGCCCCTACGGCATATTTAAAGCGCAATTTGTAAGAAACAGGATCAGTCAGACAACGCGTAACGTCTCATTCGTCCCGCGCCCACGACGTGCAGAAGCCCGTATTCGACCAGTTTGCGCAGGATCACGACCGCAGTTGGCTGCGAAACGCCCAACAGCGTCTCGACATCCTTGCGGACGATCGTTTTATTTTTGCTGCACAGATCAAGAACGGCCAGTTCGCGCGTGCTCAGGCATAAGCCCTGCGCCAGGGCCGCGGCGATCGAGGACTTGATTTGGCGCGGTTTCGCCGGACTCTGCGCGCGATAATCACGCTGGTCGTCATCGCGTGCTTTTTCCGCCGCTTTCTGCTCGGCGAGAAAATTGACGTTCGGCAACGTGACTTTGAACGCGTTATTCGTGGCTTCGAACTTTGGCCGGACCTCGCAGCCGACGTAACATTCCCTGATTTTCATCAGTCCCGTGCCAAACGCCTCGATCAAATCAAGTCGATAAAACACGTTGGCCAGATTCTTGTTGCGCGGCGCGGACACGCCGAGATTGATGTCGTCAAGCGAGAAGCCGGTCACGAGCCCGCCGATCGTGACGAATTCGACGCGGTCGTCGAACAGGCTGATGAGGATCGAGCCGCTGAACGAATAATCACGGTGTACAAGCGAGTTCAGCAACGCTTCGCGCAGCGCCTCCACAGGATAATCGCGCGTATCGACCCGCTCCAACCCGGGAAACGTCGATCTCGTGCGATTATAGCGGTCGAGAAACGCGAACGCGTCTTCGAGCTGCGCAAAGAGCGAACCGCCGAACTCCTGCCGGTTGCGAAACACTGTCTTCGTGCTGCCCTGAAAGACAGCCGCCCTGATTGTGAACGGACACTGCTCCGAAAGCAAAAGCGCCAGATTCGTGAAAGCACCGTCCGTGCCGATAAGCCCAAGCGTGCGCATCTGCGCGCTGCCAAAAGGAAGATTCTTTTTGGCAAAATACTCCTGCATCTTATGAAACGTCAGTTCCTGTTCGAGCGAACGCGCCTTTTCGTAGCTGTCGCCGCTGCTTTCCCGAATCATCGCCAGGATCGCGGCGTCAGAAGCCGGCGCGGTCGAAGCGCCCTGCCGCACGAACACGCCCTCGGGCCGCACGCCCTTGCCCGCAACGTAATACGGCCGCGCCGTGCCGCGGCGAACTTCAACGCACACGACGGTTTTGCCATCCACTTCATCGGCGCGCACATCGACGAACATCGTCAAGTCGGGCTTCACCGTGTCGCGAATGGCGTTCGTCACTTGCAGCATCACGCTGTCAGGATCGTCCACGCCGCACACTGAGCCATCGTCGTTGACGCCGATGTACAGCGTGCCACCGTCACAGTTCGCAAATGCGATCACCGTGTTGCGAACGCTGGCGGAGTACTCTCTTTTGAATTCAGTCGTTTTGTTTTCTGTCCACATGATCGTGCCTCCGTGTTTCTGATAATCTAATCATCAGATTCCTTTTCTGATGATTATTATAATCAGAAACACGAGAAAATCAAGCGGTAGTCGTGAGTTTTTATCTAATGATCTGATTATCAGAAAAAACAATGGCGCGTTCAACGGCGACTCTAGTTTTGCAGCCGTGCCAATTTACACAGCTCTGCTGACTAGTCGGAAAGGGTGCTTGCATGTATAATTTATCTCAAAATCATTATTTGTAAGAAAGTGACGGGGGCGTTTTCAAATGGCGGTCAAGAAGAATGAGCTGTACAGTTCACTATGGGCGAGCTGCGACAAACTGCGCGGCGGCATGGACGCATCGCAGTATAAAGACTATATCCTCACGCTGCTGTTTGTGAAATACGTTACCGACAAATTCAAAGGCCAGCCCTATGCAGATATTACAATTCCCGCAGGAACCGGTTTTGACGACATCGTCGCTCTGAAGGGAACTAAGAACATCGGCGAAGACATAGACAAGATTATCGCCAAGCTTGCTGAAGCCAACGGTTTGCAGGGCGTGATTGACATCGCCCATTTTAACGACGAGACCAAACTCGGAACGGGCAAAACCATGGTCGAAAAGCTGACCGGACTGATCGGGATCTTTCAGCGACCCGAATTTGATTTCCGCAACAACCGAGCCAGCGGCGACGACATTCTTGGTGACGCTTACGAATATTTGATGCGCAAGTTTGCCACGGAAAGCGGCAAGAGCAAGGGACAGTTTTACACCCCGGCCGAAGTCTCGCGCATCCTTGCGCAGGTTGTCGGTATCGACACGATTCAGCCGCGCCCGGAGGGATATACTGTTTATGATCCCGCCTGCGGTTCCGGTTCGCTGCTTATTCGCGCCGCTGATGCCGCGCCGTTTGAAGTCGCCATTTACGGGCAGGAGAGCGACATCAACACAGCCGGCCTTGCCAAGATGAACCTCGTTCTGCACAACAAAGCCACAGGCGTGATCAAATGCGCGAACACCTTTTCCGAGCCCAAGTATTTTGAAAAAGATTCGACCGAAGAACTGAAGCGCTTCGACTTTGCCGTCGTCAATCCCCCGTTTTCACTGAAAAACTGGACCGACGGCCTGAAAGAGTACGGACGTTTCGACGGCTACGGAACCATGCCTCCGCCCAAAAATGGAGATTTTGCCTGGCTGCTCCATATCATCAAGTCGCTCAAATCAACCGGCAAGGCCGCCGTCATCTTGCCGCACGGCGTCCTGTTCCGCGGCAACGCCGAGGCCGTGATCCGCAAAGCCATCGTCGAAAAAGGCTACATCAAAGGTATCATCGGTCTGCCGCCCAACCTCTTTTACGGCACGGGCATCCCGGCTTGCGTTATCGTCATAGACAAAAGCGACGCCGAAACCCGTGATGGCATCTTTATGATCGACGCCAGCCATGATTTCGTCAAAGACGGCAACAAAAACCGCCTGCGCGAGCGCGACATTTATAAGATCGTGACCACATTCAACCGCCGGATTACCAACGACCCCGCATACGCACGCCTCGTCCCCAATAACGAGATCAAGGTGAAAAACGATTATAACCTGAACATTCCCCGCTACATTACCAGCGCCGCGCGTGAAGACGTTCAGGATATCGACGCTCACCTCAACGGAGGAATCCCTGCCGCCGACATTGACGCCATGGCCCGTTATTGGGAACTTTTCCCGGACCTGAAAAACAAACTTTTCTCGCTCCAGCGTCCCGGCTATTACAAACTGGACATCGACAAAGACAATGTACGCCAGACTATTTTCGCCGATGTAGGATTTAACTGTTACGCAAACCGTATCGACGACGCCTTTGAATCATGGCGGCAGAATGTCGATCCCATGCTGCACGCTCTGGATAAAGACCTTGACGCTAAAAAGCTAATCGCAGAACTGGCCGAAAAGCTCCTGGCAGAATATGAGCACATTGAACTCATCGACAAATACGACGTGTACGAAGCTCTGCTCTCATACTGGCAGCGCACTATGGCCGACGACGTTTTCCTGCTTAAATACGACGGCTGGGAAGCCGGACGCGAGATTGAATACCAGACAGAAACAAAAAAGGGCAAAGACGGCACAGAAAAAGAAACAATCAAGGGCTGGGACGGCAAGCTGATCCCGAAAGAACTTCTTATAGAACGGTTTTATGCCGAGGAAGCGAGCGCCATTGAAAATGCCGACATGATCGTTGCCGAGACACAAGCGCGCATAGATGAACAGATAGAGAGTGCCGATAGCGAGTCCGTCATCGCTGACCTGCCGGACGAGAAAAGCAAAGTAAAACTTAAAGACATTGAAACCGAAATAGAACGAATCAGAAACAGGATCAATTCAGTTGAGATCAGCGAACTCACTAAGCTGCTGGACAAACTATTGGAAAAGCCCAAGAAGAAAGAATTAGAAATGTGGATAAGCGTACACCCAGTGTGTGAAGCAGCTCGCAACGAAAAAGGCAACTTCACTAAAACAAGTGTCCAAAACCGTATTGACACGCTGCGCGCCACATTGCCAGTACCGCAAGCCGATGCCGAAGATTACACGCAGCTTCTTGAACTGCACAATCTTGTAAAACGTCTTGACGAACAAACAACCCTTATAAAAGGGCTGAAAAAGGCGCTTGATGAAAAAACAAAAGAGCGTTACGCCTTGCTGACTGACGATGAGATCAAAGTGCTGATCGTGAATCGCAAATGGTATTACTCCATCTTCGAGGGAATCAAGGCACTCTATTCAGCCACATCGAACTGTCTGACCGGCCGCATCACTGAGCTTGCAGAGCGGTACGAAAACACGCTGCCCGAGCTGGAGAAAAGCGTTGCTGAATACGAGATCAAAGTTGCCGAGCACCTGAAAAGGATGGGGTTTGCATGGTGAAGCCTGGGTATAAATTAACAGAAGTTGGTGAGATACCTGAAGACTGGGAAGTCCGAAATTGGGGAGAAGTCGCAAGTAAGTTTTCTAGCGGTGCAACTCCTTACCGTGGCAACCCAATGAACTTCCAAGGCAATATTAAATGGGTTACTAGCGGTGAGCTAAATTTCAATACGATCTACGACACAAAGGAACATATTAGCGAGACTGCGCAACGTGAAAACAATCTTACCATACACCCCAAGGGTACGTTTTTGATGGCTATTACAGGGTTGGAAGCACAGGGAACACGTGGCAGCTGTGCATTTTTAGGTGCGGACGCAACGACAAATCAGTCATGCATGGCGATCTACGGTACAGATAATATTGATCTAAAATTCTTATACTATTACTACATTAAAAATAGCGATAGTTTAGCTTTTCGGTATTGTCAGGGCACAAAACAACAAAGCTATACAGCTCGAATCGTGAAGTCCCTTCCAATTCCCTTACCACCAATTCGGGAACAAAAACAAATTGCAGAAGTCCTGTCTGATATAGACACGCTGATCGCAGCACAGGAAAAACTACTTGCCAAGAAGAAGGCCATCAAACAGGGCGCGATGGAAGAGCTCCTCACAGGTAAAACTCGCTTGTCTGGATTCGTAAAAGATTGGAATGAGCTGCCACTTTGTGAAATGGCAGACATAGCAACAGCAACAATACCAGCTACCCAAATTAAAAGATGTAATTATGTTGGTACTGAAAATATGTTGCCGGATAAAGGCGATGTACAGCCAAACAACAAAGAAATTCCCTACAAAATGATACGAGAATATCGAGAGGGCGATATACTGTTGTCGAATATTCGTCCCTATCTGAAAAAGATATGTTTTGCACAGAGAAAAGGCGGATGTTCAAACGATGTGTTAGTTATACGGAAAAAACCGGAGGCTAAGATTTCCTCACGATATTTGTTCTTTCTTCTTTCGAGGGATAGTTTTTTTGGAGCTGTGATGGGGAATGCAATAGGAACAAAAATGCCGCGCGGTGATAAACGTTATATTGAATCGTACCTTCTGAGATATCCTACTGATACCGTAGAGCAGGAGGCAATCACAAGTGTATTCACGGATATGGATTGTGAAATTGCTTATTGTCAGAGTACTCTGTCAAAGTATAATCATTTAAAAAGTGCAGCCATGCAAACACTTCTTACAGGTAAAATTCGCTTAATCGGAGGTAGCTATGCCAACGATAAACCAACAAAAGTGGAAAAAAGTAGAGTATTCTAAAAAGCAAATCATAAAGGCAGGTGAAACCATTGTTAAACAGACCATAGATCCTAAAGAACGACTTAAGGCAATTCAAATTATAGATAATTGGCGAGCTGCTCATGCATATCCTATGCACGTAATGTATATGCATCTCCGGCAAATGGCTGGCAGTAAGAATATAATTGTTGCGGAACGCCTTAAGCGTTTAGATTCTATCATTGCCAAGCTCCAAAGAGAAAATGAGATGAGCTTATGGCGAGTACAGGATTTAGGAGGCTGTAGATTTATAGTTCCCAATTTAATAGATGTATATACGTACTCTCAAAAATATGAAAAATCACGTAAAAGACACATTTTACAGAAGGAGAATGATTATATCAAAAATCCCAAGCTATCCGGTTACAGGAGTTTACATTTAGTCTATAAATATCATAGCGATCATACTGAAACGTATAATAGAAATATCTTAATAGAAATTCAATATCGGACACATTTACAGCATTTATGGGCAACAGCTGTTGAAACAGTTGGTCTGTTTACTAAACAAGCGATTAAATCCGGCGAAGGGAATCCTGATGTCAAACAGTTCTTTGTACTTGTATCATCCTTATTTGCTCTGAAAGAGAATTGCCCAGTTGTTCCAGGCACTTCCACAGATGTTAAGGAATTAGTAAAAGAGATAAAAAGGATAGATAAAAATAATTATATCATAGATCGGCTTAAAGCTATAAAGACAAGTATGAGGGTGTTACCACTACAAATGAATAGGAAGGCTGAATATTTTTTATTAATATTAAATTACAACACTCGGAAGTTACGAATTCTATTCTTTACGCCCAATCAAATTGAAGAAGCGAACGATTACTATTCTAGAATCGAAAAAAAGCGTGATGTTACACATATTGACGCTGTTTTAGTACGAGTTTCTTCATTTAATGCCTTAAAAATAGCTTATCCAAACTACTTCAGTGATATTAGCGAATTTTTAGAAATCGTTAGTTCTTATGTCGAATAAAGGGAGGCTCACATGTCTCATATCGGCGATACAGAACGCAAAACACAAAATGACGTTGTCCGTTTTTTCCGCGAGCGATTAGGGTATACATACCTTGGCGACCTGAGCGAAGCAGAAAACGGCCCGATCATGCCCGACCGTCTGCGCGCCTGGCTGAAATGGCGCGGCGTGTCTGAGACGCTGATCGAGGGCGCGGTGGACCGACTGACGAAAGCGGCGGCAAATATGCAGCAGGGACTGTACGCCGCCAACAAAGAAGTTTATTCTTTGCTGAAGTATGGCGCAAAGGTGCGCGAGAGCGCCGACGGACCGGAAAAGACGGTGTATTTTATCGATTTTAACGATCCTCTGACCAACAGTTTTGCTGTGGCTGAAGAAGTGACGGTGAGGGGTGATCATACAAAGCGGCCGGATGTGGTGCTTTACGTCAACGGTATTGCGTTGGCGGTGCTGGAGCTGAAAAAGAGTACGGTTTCGGTAGCGCACGGGATTCGCCAGAATCTGACGAATCAGCAGGCTCATTATATCGACCGATTTTTCACGACTATACAGATTTGCGCGGCGGGAAATACGAGTGAAGGACTGCGTTACGGTACGCTGCTGACACCGGAGAAGTATTATCTGGAATGGAAGCCGGACGGATTCAGCGGGCATCAGGAGGAACGCGATGAAACTGATGTCGAGATCGAGCGTGCCTGTGAAGAAATTCCCGAACGGCTGTTTCGTGATTTGTCGCGTCTGTTCACCAAAGAACGCTTTCTCGATCTGGTTCATAATTACACCGTCTTTGACAATGGCGTGAAAAAGCTGTGCCGTCCCAATCAGTTTTATGCGATCAAGCGCGCACAGTCGCGGCTGTTGACTAAAAATCAGGGCGGGATCGTCTGGCACACGCAGGGCAGCGGCAAAAGTCTGACGATGGTGTGGCTGGCGAAGTGGGTCCTTTCCAATTTGCCGGAGGCGCGTGTGCTTATTGTCACTGACCAACAAGAGCTTGACGCGCAGATCGAAAGTATTTTTAAGGGCGTCGATGAAGCGATCGTGCGCGCAAAAAGCTGCGCTGACTTGATCGCACGCCTGAACAGTCACGAAGACCGGCTGATCTGCTCATTGATTCACAAGTTCGGAAAGCGCGGCGGCGCGGTGAGCGATAAGGATTACGACAAGTACATCGAAGAGTTGAAAGGAGCGCTGCCGAAGGATTTTTGCGCCAAAGGCAATTTTGTCGTTTTTGTCGACGAGTGCCACCGCACGCAGTCGGGGAAGCTGCACGAGGCGATGAAAGCGATTTTGCCGAAGGCAGCGTTTATCGGCTTTACGGGCACGCCGCTGCTGAAAAAGGACAAAAAGACCAGTCTGGAAATATTTGGCGGCTATATCCACACGTACAAATTTGATGAAGGAGTCCGAGATGAAGTCATCCTTGATCTGCGCTACGAGGCGCGCGACATCGATCAGGATATTACTGCGCAGGACAAGATCGACGCCTGGTTCGACATCAAAACGCAGGCGCTGACGCCGCGCGCGAAAGCAAAGCTGAAGCAGCACTGGGGCAATTTGCAGAAAGTGTTTTCTTCGCGCTCGCGGTTGGATAAGATTGCCAACGACATCATCTTCGATTTCGCGACAAAATCGCGTCTTGCGGATGGTCGCGGCAACGCATTGCTGGTAGCTGGGTCGGTGTATTCGGCGTGCAAGTTCTATGAGATCTTCCAGAGCAAAGGGTTCACGAAATGTGCGGTGATCTCGTCGTATGTGCCCAGTCCCGGTGACTTGCGCACGGAAATTGTCAGCGACGAAGAGGACACGGAAGGCGTCGAAAAATACAAGACGTATTTGAAGATGGTCGGCATCGATCCGGGCGCGGAAGCTCATGACATCGCTGCGAAGGTGGAAGCGTTTGAGAACGAAGCGAAACGCAAGTTTATCGAAGAACCGGCGAACATGAAGTTGCTGATCGTGGTCGATAAGCTGCTGGCTGGTTTCGACGCGCCGCCATGTACTTATCTGTACATTGACAAACACATGCAGGATCACGGGCTGTTTCAGGCGATCTGCCGCGTGAACCGTCTGGACGGCGATTCAAAAGATTTTGGTTACATCGTCGATTACAAGCAACTTTTCGGCAAACTGACAGATGCTGTGAACATGTATACTTCAGACGCTTTTGCGGGGTACGACGCGGAAGACGTGAAGGGGCTTCTGAAAGACCGCACGGAAGAGGCGAAGAAGTACTTTTTTGACACGCTGGAAGCGCTGGACGAACTCTGCGAGGGCGTTGAACCGCCGATGGCCGAGGTTGATTACATTCACTATTTCTGTGGCGAAAGCGGCATTGAAGAGGAAGCCGATGAGATGTTCCTGCGTGCCCGGGAAAAGCTGTACAGTCTGGTGAGTCGTTTGCTGCGCGCTTATGAGGAGTTCAAGCCGCGCTTTGACGACGCGGAAATCCCCGCGGAAGAACGTGGAAAGATCGAGGAGCGCGTGACGTTTTATTTGGATTTACGCGACACGATCGGCAGGGCGAGCGGCGATTTCATCGACCTGAAACAGTTTGAGCCGGGGATGCGCCATCTGATCGACAATTATATTGTCGCAGCTGATTCGCGAAAAATCGGCGCGATTGACGACTTTACACTGCTGGACTTCATTACTGATCAGGGCAAAAAGCTGAAAGACGGCAAGCCTGAAGATCAGAAGAGCGCCGCCGAAACGATCGAGAACAATATCCGCCGCGTCGTTGTTGAACGTCGGCTTGTCAATCCGGCCTACTACGCGAAGATGTCCGAGGTGCTCGAAAAGCTGATTTTGGAACGGCGCGAGGGAGCTGTGTCGTATGAAAAGTTGCTGGCGCACTATATGGATCTTGCCAGCAAAGTGTCGAAGCCGGAAGAGAACGAGCGTTATCCTGAATCAATCTGTAAAAGCGGCGCGCTACGGGCGTTTTACGATAATTTTGGCGAGGACGAAACATTAGCGCTGAATCTGCATCAGGCTGTCATGAACGCGAAAATGGACGATTTCCGTAATAATCCCGTGAAGGAAAACAGAATCAAGCGTGCGTTGCTGCCGATTCTGAACGATGAAGAGGCGATAGAACGCGCGTATAAGCTCATCGTCCAACAAGAGGAATACTGATGATATTAGAAATTGCCGGCATTTCTGTCGAGGTTCTCAAAAAGAAGATTAAAAATCTCCATCTGGCGGTGTTGCCGCCAGATGGAGCTGTTCGTGTTTCGGCGCCGGAGACTTTTCCAGACGCGGCAATTACCATGTTCGTGCGGACGCGCTTGGGCTGGATTCGCAAGCAGAGGGAGACATTTGAACAGCAGCCGCGTCAGTCGATACGGCGCTATGTTTCCGGTGAAAGTTTTTATTTGTGGGGCAGACAATATTTCCTTTCGGTGCGATATGGCAACCGTGGAAATTCCCTGACTCTTTCGGGGGACCGCGCAATTTTGACGGTACGGCGAACAAGCACGGTTAAACAGCGGGAGAGCTTCGTTCGGGAATGGTACAGAAGTTTCCTCAAAACTGAGATTGAAAAGCGGCTGCCCTTTTGGGAAAGAAAAACGGAATTGTTTTGCTCATCATGGCAGACGAAGTACATGACGACGCTTTGGGGAACGTGCAATACGAAAACGGGCAAGGTCTGGCTGAATTTACAGCTGGCTAAAAAGCCGCTGGAATGTTTGGACTATGTGATTTTACACGAATTGACTCATCTGAAATATCGTCGTCATGATGACTGTTTTATCGCATTTCTTGACGCGCACATGCCTTACTGGCGGGAGAAGCGTAAAACGCTCAATGAGAGTACCCTCGATCATTTGCCGATGAAGCTGTAACGAGGAATAAGTGCACATAAAACGGCGCGTTCCGATGGATTTCGGAGCGCGCCGCAAAACTATTCACATATTCACAAATACCGCTTATTTTTCCACCAGCACGTGAATGGCGTTCCCGCTGGGGACGAGGATCGAGAGGCCGTCCGTGCCGGACTGCTCGACGAGCCAGTTGTCGGCTTCCTGCACGGTGCGGAAGACTTTTCCCGGGAAGGGCACGTTTTCTCTCGACGTGACGAGCGCGGCCGGTCGGCCCTGCATCTCCAGCACCAGCCGCAGGGCGATGTAACCGGGGATCGTGAACGCTTCTCTCAGATACGCGGCGAACTCGGCGGGATCGGCCAGCGAGCGCAGCAGCGACTGCTCGAAGTCGCCCGGGCCGAGGCTGTCTTCCAGATCGGCGACGAGCACGACGGGAGCGTTCTTCTCCATCGCGCCGAGCGGCGAGAACAGCGCCTTCGTACCCTGATAGAGGTCGAAGTCGAACGGGTAGCCGCCGCATGAGGTGATGCAGCGTTTCGCCTTTTCGGGGATGTAGATCGAGTCGATCGAGTGGCAGGCTTTGCAGCCCGTTTCCCACG
>JAEEGL010393311.1_pt1 | contig 11233 bp, 8 predicted proteins | sample 9134231 | NCBI WGS metagenome assembly JAEEGL01 (sample SAMN16246548, study PRJNA631951) | gut metagenome | biome: gut microbiome; feature: rumen; material: fiber-attached | host: Bos | place: Iran: Karaj | collected 2018-10
CCCGGCAATATTCCCCGAACCGCCCAGAATCACGATGATGAAGATAACCACCGATTCCCAGAAGTTGAACGATTCCGGAGAGATAATGCTCATCTTCGAGGCATAGAGGCAGCCGGCCATGCCCGCCCAGGCGGCGCCCAGCATAAAGGCCAGCAGCTGGTAGCGCGCCGTGTCAATGCCGCTTCCCTCCGCCGCCACATGATCCTCGCGCAGATAATCCAGCGCCCGGCCAAAACGGGAGTTCTTCAGACTGCTGAACAGCAGTACCGTCAGGGCCACAAAGCCCCAGATCAGGAAGAAAAATTCATGCGGCTTGGCAATCTTGAAACCGAAAAAGACCGGACGCGCGATGCCAAAAATGCCGTTGGGGCCACCGGTCACACCAAAAACATTGTTGATGAGCGCAATCCGGACAATTTCGCCCACGCCCACGGTGACAATCAGCAAATAGTCTCCGCGCAGATGGATGACCGGACGCGCCAGCACCAGTCCGACCAGGCCCGCCAGTATGCCGCTGATCGGCAGGGTCCAGAGAATGCCGATTCCCAGCTGGGTGTTGAGGAAGGCGGCGGTATAGGCACCTACGGCGTAAAACGCCGCATGCCCCATGTTGTACATGCCGGCATCGCCCAGAATGATGTTCAAACTCAGCGCCAGCAGCGCATACAGACCGATATTGTTGAAAACATCCACCTGATAGGGATTCAGGCAGAAAGGCACCGCGGCCATCGCCGCGACAAAGGCGATTATGCCCCACATCCTGCGATTCATATCTTGTCCGCTACCCTTTCACCCAAAAGTCCCTTGGGGCGCGCAATGAGAATCACGATAAGCACCAGAAACGCAATGGCGTCCTTCCAGGCGACCGACACATAGGCCGCGCCCAGAGCCTCAATCACACCCAGAATCAGCCCTCCAAGCATGGCACCCGGAATGTTGCCGATTCCGCCGAGAATCGCCGCGGTAAACGCCTTCAGACCGTAGATCCAGCCCATCGTGAAGTTGACCTGCCCGTAGTAGAGGCCCACCAGCAGCCCGGCCACTCCGCCCAACCCCGGGCCGATGAGAAACACGATCATGATCACCTGATCCACGTTGATGCCCATCAGACGGGCGGCATCCTGATCGATGGCCACCGCGCGGATGGCGGTTCCCAGCCGGGTTTTCTGGATAAACGCGAACAGCGCCGCCATCAGCAGCAGCGATACCACAAACACCAGGATCCGCACCAGAGGAACCTGAAGGCCGAATATGTTCACCGCAACCGCCGGCAAAATGCCCTTGGGATAGACACGGATCTTGGAACCATAGATCAGCATGAGGGTATTCTGGATGAAGATCGATGCACCCAGCGCCGACACCACCGCGGAAAGCCGGGGCGACTGACGCAGCGGCCGGTAGGCGGCCCGTTCCAGCAGGGCGCCCGCCAGAGCGACCAGACCCGTCACAAAAACCACCAGCAGCGCCAGCCCAGCCAACGGTCCCAGGCGATTGTTCAGCCCCAGGGAAGTCAGCAGCGTCAGCCCCAGATAGGCGCCCAGCGCGAAGAGATCGCCGTGGGCAAAGTTGATCAGCTTGAGTACCCCATAGACCATGGTGTAGCCCAGAGCAATAAGGGCATAGATGCCACCCACCGCCAGACCATTGGTCAACTGTTGAAAAAATTCTTCCATCGAGGGTTCTTTCAAAAGGCATAAAGCAGGCGGCCCACAGTTGTACGCGAACCGCCTTCACAAGAATTCTTCATGGAAAGAAAAGGCCAAAGACCTTCATGACCACGAAAAAAGATTACTGCTCCTGCAGAACAAAAGCGCCATCTTTGTTAACCCGGTAGACCCGGTAGACATCGCCGACACGATCACCCTTGGTATTGAAACCGATTTCACCGGTCAGGCCAGAGGTCTTGTGCTCGCTCTTGTGAAGATACTGCGCCATTTTGTTCACATCGGTAGAACCGGTTGCCTTGATGGCATCGGTGATGCTCAGGAAGGCATCGCCCGCCAGTACCGCCCAGATCGAGCCAGGTTGCGTTCCCTCATATTTCTCGCCGTAATTTTTGAGAAAGGCGCGTGTCTTTTCGTAGGGCAGATCGTTGGGAATAGGAGGGCTGATGAAGTAGTAGCCTTCCGCCGTCTCTCCGGCGATCTTGACCAGATCGGGATTGTTGGTGGCATCACCGCCAATAACGGGGATAGTCCAGTTGATCTCTTTTTTCTGACGCAGAATCAAACCAAGTTCCGGATAGTAACCGGTAAAAAATATCAATTCGGGGCCGGCGCTCTTCATCTTGGTAAGGATGGCGCTAAAATCACGTTCACCCGGAGTCAGCGCATCAAAGAAAACCACCTCGACGCCCCCCTTCTTCAAATGAGGCAGGCTCGCATCGGCCAATCCCTTGGCATAGCTGGTATTGTCATGAAGAATTGCCACTTTTTTGACCCCCGTTTTCAAGATGGTCTGTGCGGCTACCCGTCCCTGATCATCGTCACGCGGGCAAGTGCGGAAAAAGTACTTCAAATTTTTCTCACTCAAACGGATGGAAGTGGATCCGGTGGCTATCTGGAGAATGGAAGCCTCGTCATAAATGCTCTGGGAAGCTTCCGTCACCGAGGAACCGTAGGTGCCCACCACCGCAACGATTCCCTGGGTTGCCAGCCGCTGCGCCGCAAGAGAGGCCGTGCGCGGATCGCCGCCGTCATCTTCCAGCACCACTTCAATCTTGCGGCCCAGCAGACCGCCTTTCGCATTCAGCTCCTCCGCCAGCAAGTTGACGATATTTTTCATCTCCTCGCCCTCGCTGGCCCATGCTCCGGTTACCGGCGCCATCAAACCAATCCGGATAGGCTCGGCCGCCCAGGCCGTACCCATTCCCAAGACTGCGCACATCAACGCGCATCCCCATGCCATCATCCGCTTCATACCCATGTTTCATCCTTTCCCTGTGGACAACTGCTTTCCTAAAGAAATGACAACGGCCTCTCCCCCTCACGTACAAAGAGGAGAACGGCACATTTCCCGGCGACTTTCACCGGAGTGGATAACCATAAAAAGATCGCGGTTATATGTCAAGAAAAGGGTTCCCCCTTTATCCCCTTTTGGCATGCAGAACCTTTTTCTTCTACAGGCCAAAAATCCGCGCGGCATCCGCCATGTTCGCCGTCACCGCCACCTTGAAAGGACAGCGCCGTTCGCAGTGGCCGCAACTGGTACAGTCCGAACCGTGGCGCGCAAGGCTGCGGTAATGCTGGCGAACGCTTTCCGGGACCTGTTTCTCGTCGAGCCTTGCGATATCCAGATACCTGGTAACCGCGGCGACATCTATTCCCTGTGGACAGGGTTGGCAGTGGTTGCAGTAGACACAGGAGCCGGCAAAACCGTCCTGCCCATCCGTCTTGAAGGCGCCTATCGCCCGGGAGTAGTCCTTGGCCGGATCGTCATCTCCGGTTTCGGCGTAAGCCGCGGCAAGTTTCACCTCTTCCGCAGAGCGGCAGCCCACCAGAACGCTGGCTACCGCCGGACGGGCCAGCGCGTAGTGCATGCACTGGTGGACGGTCAGCGGCCGGGCGAACGGTGTCTGCTCTGCGGAAAGCAATTTCCCCGCGCCCAGAGTCTTCATCACGGTCAGCCCCACGCCATGGCTTTCACAGAGGCGGTAAAAGGCGGCACGCTCCGGATCCGCCCGCGTCATCTTGCCCGAAAGCGGTTCATCGCTCATGATGGCAACAATATCGCTTTCTCCGGGCATCATGTCGAAGGCGGGATTGATGCTGAACATCATCATGTCAACCAATCCCTCCTCGACCAGACGGCGCGCGGTCACAGGGTTGTGGGCGCTGGCGCCAATGGCGCGAACGGCACCCTTTTTCTTCAGCTCCTGGGCATAGGCAACGATGCCGTTGTTCAACGCGGCGTCGATATCCTCGTCCGAATCCATGAAGAAAAGCATCCCGCAGTCAATGTAGTCGGTTTTGAGACAGCGCATGAGCGTTTCGAAATATTCCCGGCAAACTTTCAGATCGCGGCTCATATCGTACTGTTCGCGCAGATCCACCGAGCCGATATGCCCCTGAATCAGCACCTTGTCGCGGTTGCCGGTCAACGCCCGGCCGATATTTTCACGCACCGCACGACCGGGCATGAAGATGTCCAGAATGTTGATGCCGCGATCCAGCGCCGCATGAATGACCGGCTCCACCTCGTCAAAGGGCCGGTTGTCCAGATATTCACAGCCCAGTCCCACAACGCTGGCTGTCAGGCCGGTTTTTCCCAAAGACCGGTATTGCATGTTTCCTCTCCTTTGTTTTCTTTAAAACTTGTCCCTTGAAGACTTTGGCAAGCTCTGCGTTCCATCCCGTCATCCCCATCCGACAAAACGCATCTCCTTGCATTGGACACATTGAGAATTCGTGACATTTTTTTGGAAAAAAGGTACTGAATACAGACGTGCCACTGTTTTCATTCTATATGTTCATCTTTTGGAAAGGAAATGCTTTTCATGGAACAATCCATTGACTATCAGCAATTCATGCCCCATTTCCACAACGACGAAGAACTGGCCGCCATCCAGCTTCAGGGCCTGAAGTGGACGGTGCGTCACGCCTGGGAAAACTGCCCCTTCTACCATGACCGCCTGACCCAGGCCGGCGTCACACCCGACAGCATCACCTCGCTGGACGATCTGCAGCGTCTGCCCTTCACCACCACCGAGGATCTGCGCGACGGCTATCCCTTCCCCTTACGTTCGGTGCCCTTCGAAAAAATCGTCCGGATCCATGCCTCATCCGGCACCACCGGCAAACGCAAGGTGCTCTGCTACACCCAGAAAGACGTCGATGACTGGATCCATCACTTTGCCCGCGCCTATGTCATGGCCGGCGTCACGGCCGAGGATCGCGTGCAGATTGCCGTCGGTTACGGCGTCTGGACCGCCGGCATCGGTTTCCAGTGCGCCTGCGAGAAAATAGGTGCCATGGCGCTGCCGGTCGGCCCCGGAAACGTCGATATGCAGTGCCAGTTCCTGGTTGATTTCCAGCCGACCGTCTACTGCTGCACCGCCTCCATGGGTTTGTTGATGGCCGAGGAGATCCACCGCCGCAACCTTGCCGACAAGATCAACGTCCGCAAGATCATCTACGGTTCCGAACGCTCCTCGCGGAGCATGCGCGCCAGAATTTCCGAACTGTTCGGCGGCGCGGAGCTGTTCGACATCCCCGGGCTGACCGAACTGTGCGGCCCCGGATCCGGCATCGAGTGCACCGATCATGACTGCATCCACTACTGGGGAGATTACTACATCCTGGAGATCGTTGATCCCGACACGCTGCAGCCGGTTCCCGACGGCAAATGGGGTGAAATGGTCGTTACCACGCTCTGCAAGGAAGCCGCCCCGCTGATCCGTTACCGCACCCGCGACATCAGCCGCATTCTGCCCGGCCGCTGCACCTGCGGTTCGCCGCTTCCCCGCCATTCCCGGATTATGGGACGCAGCGACGACATGTTCAAGTTCCGCGGCGTCAACATCTACCCCTCTTCCATCGATACCATCCTGTCGCAGATTCCCGGCCTGGGTTCCGAATATCAGGTGCACCTCAGCCGCGACGAGAAAAGCGGCCGCGACTCCATGGTCATCTGGGTGGAAAGGGAAAAGGACACCAGCGAGGAACGCAACGCCGCCATCAGCACGGAAATTATCGAACAGTGCAAAAAACGGCTGCTGGTAACCGTCAACGTCTCCATCGTCGATTACGGCGCTCTGCCGCGTTCGGAAAAGAAGAGCCAGCGGATCTTCGACAGCCGCGGCCTCAATGAATCCGTTATTTGACGGACCCAAAAGTAGCGTTTAGTGTTACCGAAACACCGCTTTGGCCCGGGACCACGCCGGGGGTTCCACTTCCGGAATGACCGGACTGCGCCCTTTTCCAAAGCGGTGTTTTGTTTCTCAAAAGGAAAACGTATTTTATCCGAGATGTGATGAACAAAAGCCGTCGGACAAACTGGCGGCTTCTTGAAGATGCTTTAAAACAGATCGCTGTGGCTGCCCGTGCGCAGCAAATCCAGCAGAAGCAAATCATCATCGTATTGATAGACAAGCAGCCAATCCGCCTGGATGTGGCATTCACGAACACCGAGATAGTTTCTGGAATTGGTCAGGGGATGGTCGCGATATTGGGGAGGAAGGACTTCATCGTTCGCGAGCATGGCTATCACTTTTTGCAAAAGCGAAATGTCGCGTCCTCGCCTCACGGCCAGCTTCATATCCTTTTTGAACTGGACATGATAGACAATCCTACGCATTCAGATCCTCCATCAGCGCCTCCACACTGTCAAAAGGACCGCTGAGGTTTCTGCCCTGCTTTACATCTTCCAGCACGGAATACGTTAAAGCGCTCGGCTCCGGATTCCGCACTTCAAAGGGAAAACCGTTATAACGGATGGCTTGCCGCAGGAACACATTGATGGCGGTCGTCATATCCATGCCCAGATCGGCAAACACCCTTTGAGCCTGTGCCTTGACTGTCGGATCCATGCGTATGGTCATGGTAGATGCCATAGAAAAACTCCTTGATAGTTATACAGCTGATAGACAGCTAATGTATGGCTGAATGAAATCTAAAACAAGCAAATTCAACCTGCCCAAGGTAAGTTCTCCTCATGGGCGCACCGAACAGACAAAAAAGACACCAGCTTCGTTACGAGGCGGACAACATTTTGATTTTAAGCCAGATTTTGTCTGGATCGATAGTATTCCCGGCAGCCATTGGCGGTCCTTCCGCTCTGTGTCGCCGCATCTTCAGGATTTTGCGGTTATTACAACGTTAAAGCTGTTCCAACGCAAGGCCTATCAGCCTGTCCGCCCGATCTGCCATGAACAGCGGAATATTCAGCATATCGTCATCCAGCTTCAGATTGTCCAGAGAGAAACGCACGCGGAGTTTAACCTTGTCCGCGAACAGTTCCTTGAACTTCTTAAGGCTCCTGCTGGTTGTGTTGGCTTCGGATTTCACTTCCACAGGAATAATGTCATTTTCACGCTGAACCAGAAAATCGACTTCATAGGGAGGATTGCTTTGGCTCCAATACCGTGGCAGGACTTCAAACTGGGGAACCAAGGCCTGAAGCACAAAGTTTTCCGTCAGCGCGCCTTTGAACTCAGTAAATAAACGGTTGCCTTCTCCAAACGCCGTAGGAGCCAGCTGCGCCAGACGGCGAAGCAGTCCCACATCCACAAGATAGATCTTGAAGGCAGAGAGATCGTCATAAGCGGCTACAGGCAATCCGGGCATTGTACTGCGATAAATTTTATGCACCAGACGGGCATCCACCAGCCACTGGAGGGCATCTTCATATTCGCGCGCTCTTGCGCCATCCTTGACAACCCTGTAGAGAAACTTCTTGTTTTCCCTTGCCAGTTGGGAAGGCACCGACTTCCAAATCATGGAAATCTTTGGAAACGCACTAATGCCAGGATGCTTGGCAAAGTCTCTTTCATAGGAACCGATAATTTCGGACAGCGCTTCCTGCATGGCGGGAACATCCCGTGCCTCAGTCCACATAAGAACCGGTTCGGGCATGCCGCCAGTGACATAGTACATCTTCAATTTTTCATACAGAGGATTGAAAAAAGCATCAGGAACAGGCGAAATGACATCGACGGTTTCAAGATAATCGACAAGGTTCGCATCGCCATTGGCAACCAGAAATTCGGAAAAGGTCATGGGATCGATTTGCATGAAGTTGACCTTGCCAACTGGAAAAGAAGATGGCTTTGCCATGGTAATGCCCAGCAGGGAACCAGCACATGCAATATGATACTGTGGAGCATTTTCGCAGAAATATTTCATGGAGTTGAGGACTTTGGGACAGTCCTGCACTTCGTCGAAGATGATGAGGGTCTTCTCGGGCGTAATCTTCTGACCACTTGCCAGCATCAGGTTCTGCAAAAGGCGATTCACATCCTTGGTCGTTTCAAAAAACTGCCGATATTCCTCGTTTTCATCGAAATTGAAGTAGGCGGTATTTTCGTAGCAACGTTTGCCGAACTCCTTGAGAATCCATGTCTTGCCCACCTGACGCACACCCTTCAGGATCAGAGGCTTGCGATAGGGAGAATTCTTCCAGTCCACCAGTTTTTTCAAAATACATCGTTCCATGGAAACGTTCCTTCACATTTTTATTGGATTTATCGTGTATATTAACCACATTTTTATACAAATATAATAAAAAATGAATCCGGAACCCTTCTGTTGCAGACGGATACAGCCTATGCCAAAGAGCGGTGGTAAGCCGCGTCTTTTTGCTGCGCCAGGATTGTGCAAAGAAAAAGCCGCCAGTCTTTCGAGACTGACGGCATTTTTTCTTGAAGCACGAATAAGATATTGCGGGTTTGTGGAGCTCCTCACAGGGCAAACTCTATCTTCCCACCGCTTTGCACCACCGACACCGCCCCACGGCATCCGACCCGCACCTGCGGTGCCCAGCCGTTACGCAGCGCGCACACCGTGAGCAGACGGTGATCGCAGCAGACCTCCAGCAACTGTCCCCGATAGAGCAGCCGCAGGTTCAGCTGCTGCATTCCCTGGGGCAAACGCGGATCGAACCAGAGTACATCTTCGCGCAAAGAGGCCCCCAGGTAGCAACGCTGCGTCAGATCCACCGCGCCGGCCATCGCGCCCAGATGGATTCCCTCCGGCGTCGTACCGCCCTGCGTGTCCTTGACGTCGCTTTCCAGCACCCTTGTAAAAAACTTCCAGGAACGTTCCAGATCGAAACGGGCCAGCACCCAGGAATGCACCAGCTGGCTCAGGGTTGAGCCGTGTGATGTGCGCCCCAAATAGTACTCGATGTTACGCCGGATCATCGTCTGATCGAACGCGTAGCCCAGCCTTGCGAAAAGCGCCTCGATTTCGGCCTCCGGAAACAGATAGAAGAGCATCAGCACATCGGCCTGTTTGGAAAGCTTGTAGTTGTTGGCCGATGAGCCCTCCGCTTCCAGAATGCGATCCATGCGCATGATGTCGCCATAGCGGGCACGGTACTTTTCCCAGTCCAGCTCGGCAAGCTGATCATAGCCCTCGAACTGGCTGATAATCCCGTCACCGTGAAACACGACACGCATCTTCCGGCTGATGTTTTCCCAAAGCTCCACTTCGGCGGGCGTCAAATCGATCTTTTCGCAGACGGCGCTCTTCTGATCATCGGGCATGATGCGCAAAAGCTCCAGAGCCCGGCACAGCGTCCAAACCACCAGCACGTTGGTATAGGCATTGTTCTTCAGGCCCTTTCCGCTTTGTCCCGGATAGTCCTCGTGATATTCATCGGGCCCCATGACGCCGGTAATTTCAAAACGATCCAGTTCTTCGTTATAAAAGGCAATGCCGCTGAAGAACCGGGCGATTTCAAAAATCATCTCGGCACCGTAAAAGGCCATGAACTCGACGTCGCGCGTGGCCTGGTAGTACTGCCAGGTGTTGTAGGCAATGGCCAGATTGACATGACGCTGCAGGCTGGAATAATCCGGCAGCCAGCGCCCGGAACGCGGATTGAGATGCATTTTCTGGCTCTCTTCGCGCCCGCTGCTGCCGCTCTGCCAAGGATACATCGCGCCGGTGAAACCGGCGGATACGGCTGCAGCCCGCGCTTCCTCCAGGCGCCGGTAGCGGTAGCGCAGCAGCGCCCGGCTCAGTTCCGGAAAATGGAAGTTGAGCAGAGGCATAATGAAGAGCTCGTCCCAGAAGATATGCCCGCGATAGGCCTCTCCATGCCAGCCACGCGCCGGCACTCCCACATCCAGATCCAGCGAATGGGCCGACACGGTCTGCAGCAGATGGAACAGGTGCAGCCGCAGAATGCGGACAGTCTCCGTATCATCCTCGCCCTTCACATCAATGTAGAAACGCTCCCAGAGATTCCACCAGGCGCGGCTCTGATGCTCCACAAGCTGCTCGAAATTCGCGGCACGCTTGACATCCAGCAGGGCCGCCTCTCCGCATTCCGACATGACCCGATCGCGGGAGGTCCGCAGGGAAAGCGTCTTTTCGACCCGGACCTCCAGCCCCGGGGAAAGCGCCACCCGGAAACGCTGCGCCACCCAGCCCGGTTCCTCGCGCACGGCCACTTCCGGCGCAAAGGGCTCTCCGTCCAGAAAAACCCGGTTGCGCATGACCTCAACCACCACGATATCCGACTGGCTGGTCTTCATCCGCAGTCCCACCAGATCGCCTGCACGCAGATTGGCAAGCGGCAAGAGATGCGCGGAATTCAGCTCCCGGTAGCGTTTGACGCCGGCATTGATCACCCGGCCGTCCAGCGCGGATTCAAACTCCACCTCCCCAGTCCAGTTTTCCGCTACAAGCGACACCTCCTGCGCCGCCAGATGCGGCCACTTCTGGTGCACCAGCCGCCGGTTGCTCCAGACAAAGATCCGTCCCTTTTCATCGGCAAACCGTACCCGCCGCGTCAAAAGCCCACGCCTCATATCCAGTTGCTGACGGTATTCGAGCAGTTTCGCCGATTCCAGATTCAGCCAGTCTTCCCCGGGAATGCGAAATGTCAGGCGAAAGGCGTTGGGCAGATTGACCAGATCCTCATGCTCGATGGTTGTGCCCGCTATTTCCGTTTTCAGGCGGTTATAGCCGCCGGCCAGATATACCGCCGGATAGTGGCAGGCATCGGCGCTTACTTCGGATCCGGCTCCGCGAGCGGCAAAATAGCCGTTTCCCAGCGTGCAGAGCGTTTCCCGCAAGCCCTCTTCGGCCGGGTTGAAGCCTTCATAGGTCAAAAGCCAGGTCTCATCACCGTGGGTCATAGGCACCTCCCTTTCCAGTCCGTCCAACACCGTTTTCCCGCGCCTTGGCAAAAAACTCTCAAAGCATGGCCGCAAGATCGCCCAGAAAACGCCGCACCTCACGCACATCGTTCAAAGCCATTGAGGCTTCGGTAGGCCGTTCTTCCCCATCGCGCACCAGAATCCCCAGGCCCCGTCCGCTCAAAGCCCGAAAGGCGTTTTCATCCGTCAGATCGTCTCCGATGTAAATCGGCAGCGTCGACTCATTATCGGCATTCCACCGCTTCAGCAAACGCAAAACCGCCTGTCCCTTGTCCCAGTCCATGTCGGGCACCAGTTCCCGCACCATCTTGCCGGAAGTGGCACGCAAAGCCGGATATTCCCGGGCGATTTCCTCAAAAACCTTAAGCACGTTTTCCGTTTCTTCCGGAGCCACCTGCCGGTAATGCA
>JAEEGL010605438.1_pt1 | contig 11233 bp, 11 predicted proteins | sample 9134231 | NCBI WGS metagenome assembly JAEEGL01 (sample SAMN16246548, study PRJNA631951) | gut metagenome | biome: gut microbiome; feature: rumen; material: fiber-attached | host: Bos | place: Iran: Karaj | collected 2018-10
ATAAAAGGATGAATTACGTAGTATCAGTTGTGGAAACACTTAGAGTTCCAAATGTTAAAGAGGTAGAAAAGTTACATACACAGATGCGTGATGATAATAAGTTTGAACTTAAAAAGTTTGAATATCAGCACAAGGAAGTTAAGCAGAAGGGTGAAGTAATTGACGAATATGAACTTGTTAAGGCAACACTTGTGTTTAACAACGAGAAAGAGCCAGAAAATCATGTAAGTATCAATATTGATACAAGCCTATTCCCTGTTACTAAAGCATCAAAGGAAGAAGAGGTAGTAGATGATGAAGATGGCGACGATTGCGATAATGCAAAGGAGGATGCACTCCCATGGAACTAACTGATATTAAGATAAAGAAACTTAATGACTTGGCGGTGACCCCTACTAGGGGCAGCGACCAGGCAGCAGGTGCAGACCTTTATGCAGCATCAGAATCCCCTATTACAATCGAGCCACACCAGACTGTGAAGATTGGCACTGGACTCGCTATGGAACTTCCAGAAGGTACTGCGGGATTAATTTTTGCTCGTTCAGGTCTTGCTACAAAAAGAGGATTAGCCCCAGCTAACAAGGTTGGACTTATTGATAGCGACTATAGAGGGGAGTACATCGTGGCTTTACATAACCATAGCGATGAACCTCAAACAATAGAACCAAAAGAGAGAATAGCACAGTTAGTTGTTATTCCTTATCTAAAGACTAATTTCATTGAAGTTGATGAATTATCTGATACTGAAAGAGGTGAAGGAGGATTTGGTTCTACTGGAACAAAGTAGGGCAAAATACTTTAATGCTTTTTTCGCATTTCTCATATCTCTTAAAGAAGAGATTTTATATTACTCTCTAATCTTTTATGGTTAGAGAGTTTTTTTATTTGAAGAAAAAGGAGGAAGAGAGATGGCAACAGTTGATAAACTGGAAATTGACGGTGTTGTTAGAAACATCAAGGACAGCTCATTAACTGAAACTGTTAATACATTAGCAGCAGACTACGAAGAAACAAAAGGAAAAGTAGCTGATGCTGAAGAAGCTATTGCAGACCTTCAAGAAATTGTTGGCGAGAGTGCAGTAACTTCTGTTAATGGACACAGTGGTGCAGTGACTTTAGATGCGGAAGCCGTAGGTGCAGCCCCATCTGCTCACGTTAATGTTACTGGTGGTGAGAATGTAAAAGGTCACGTCAAAGTTACTACAGACATACAGTCAGCTACAGATAATGATGTTGTACCTAGTGCTCCATCAGTGAAGGCTGCGGTAAACAATCTACAACAAGCCATTGATAGTAAGAGTACAGTTCCTACAAACCATGCTAGTTCAGAGATTACCTACGGTATAGGTACATCATCAAACTATGGTCACGTAAAGATTGATAATACATACGATAAAGAAACTCCTGAAGCAGCTGATGGTGTAGCAGCTTCCGCTTATGCACTTCAGTCCGCTTACAATGAACTTAAACAGAGACCAGTTGGTGTTCAATCGGTTAATGGCAAGACTGGTTCTGCGGTTTCTTTAAATGCGAGTGACGTTGGTGCAGCACCTAGCAACCATGCTTCTCCTACAGCTGGTGAAGCATCTCCAGTATATGGTGGAGGTACATCAAGTCAGTTTGGTCACGTATCGTTAACTGACACTTATGATAACCCTAACACGGATGTAGAGACAGACGGCGCCGCCAACTCTAAGGCAGCTTCCGCATATGCAGTACAAGCTATGTATAAAGCAATTATGGAAGGCGGAGCTAGTGGAGGAACTCATGTAGAAGCTAACCCTACACTCTCGGGTGGGGAGGAGGTACTCACCGCAATACAGATTGGTGCTGAGAAGTTCTCAATCGAAGGTGGTGGTGGAGGTGTGTCTGACTATACAGAACTAGAAAACAAACCTAGTATCAATAGTGTAGAACTTGACGGTGATAAGACTTCAAGTGATTTAGGATTAGCGCCTGCATCACATACACATACTTCATCAGATGTTAGTGGTCTAGCTAATGTAGCCACAAGTGGTGACTATGATGATTTATCAAATAAGCCTACTAAATTATCTGATTTTACAAATGATGTAAAAGAAGTTAACGTTGGTAATGCTGAACCTGTGGATGAATCAGTTGAAATATTTATAGATGAAAGTGAAGATTATGTAAGTGGCATCCCTTCTGTTGAAGAAGGACAGACTGGAGCAATACAGCTATTAAGCGGTACTGCCAATATTTGCCCTAATACAGCTACAAGAAAAGGTTCAGTTTGTATGATACAATTTGGTACCAATGGCTCTGCGGTAAGTGGCGTTAATAGTTTTGGTACTTTACCAGAATTCGCTAGACCAAGTGCTGACAGATTTTTAACAGGTGCTTTACAAGTTAGTAGCCAATGGTTTAATGCAGTTTTTAAGATTGGTGCTGATGGAAGTATTACTACAACATGGGCAAGTGGCTCAAAAACTGCTGCTTACATTTGTGGTACATATTTAATATAAAGGAGGTATAGAAATGTCAGTAATCAAATATAAAGATAGTAATGGAAACTATCGAAGAATTGAAGTACCGACAGTACAGAGAGCAGTAATGCCTGATGTAGCTTCAATGCCTCTTGGTACTATCGTACAATATACCGGCGCTACAGTAGGTAATTTTGTTAATGGATATTTTTATAAAGCCGTTGAATCAAGTGAAATTGTTCAAGTAAATTATTATGGTTATGCTCAAGGTAGCGGTAATTATAGAACTGATTTATTTATTAAAGAGGGACAAACTGATGGATATTATTACTCAAGTACGTCTTCTGCTAGTGTAATGAAAAATCTTCCTAATTTTACACCTCTTGATGGAAGTAAGTATGTAAAAGATGGTGTTGCTTACGACTTTGAAGATGCTCCAAATATGTCGGAAAGTAGAGTCTATCCTTACGTTCCTGACGCTACATCTGTTACTTTTAAGATTAGACTTAAAAATGGTTCTTCATATATGGAAACTTCCACTTCTGATACTCTTGAAAGAAAAACATCAATAGATACAACAAGAGAAGAAACAGTGGTAACAAAAACTTGGCAGCAAATCAATGTTCAACCAAGTAGTGCGGGAGAGGCTGAGAGCTACAATGACCTTACTGACAAGCCTGCTATTAATGGTCATGTTCTAGGCGGAAACCAGACTAATGCAATGTTAGGTATTGGAGAGCGTATGGACTTTTCTACTACTGAAAGAGAGATTGGTACTTGGATAGATGGAAGTACAATTTATGAGAAAGTAATTGAAATTGGCAATCTTCCAAATAACAACACTAAAAGAGTTGCCCATGGAATAACTTATGATAAAATTATTTCTTTATCTGGCATGGCTGGGGAAGTACCTTTACCTACAGTATCAATATCATCTTCTTATGCTATAGAATTGTCGATAGACAGCACTGATATTGTTGTTAAAACAGGTGTGGATAGAAGCAGTTATACAGGGTTTGTTATCGTTAGATATACAAAAGTAACTACATAAGGAGGGGACTAAATGGGTAACTTAAAACTCGGTTACAAAAAACCAAAGAGCATTCTTCTGTGTGATAATATAAGCCTTGGCAAAGGCGGAGGAGGGGGCGGAGGTTCAGTAGAACTTCCTGTCTTCCGTTCTAATGGAATTATCCTAGCTCCACCTGGATATGAGAATGATGGGGTGTGGGTCAGCGCACAAGGTAATGCTTTTAACTGGCTAATTATTCCAAAGGATGAAAATAGACAAAGAATAAATCCTTTTGCAGAAACAAAACCTTTTAAGATACATATAAGAGTATATCCCGCATATATAACACCTTCTGGCGGTGCTGATAATGCTTTATTTGGTATCACTGGTGGTAATTATTATCAAATGCCAGCTCTACATCCACATACTGATTATATGTGGATGGGTATTAGTGAGAATGGTAGCGGATGGACATCTGGATGTACATTAGAGCCTGATGGAAACCCAGAACACTATATTCAGAATGGTAAGGTTTACACTATAGAGTGTGGCTGGGATGGTAGTGTATATTTTATATACCTATATGACGCTGATAAGAAGCTAATCGCAACCGCAACTAACCCAGGCACAGGACATTATCCATATACAGGTTCATATGAGTTTGATTTTGGTGGACTTGTGTCTTATGCTAGTTTACATGGTCTACGTAATTGGTACCTTGACGTAAGTGATGCCTACATTGAAGTAGATGGACAATTATTATGGGGGGTAAAGAAAGATGGGTATTAAGATATTGTATGATAAAGATGGTGGCGGAGGAGGAAGTAAGTCCGCTAATATACCACATGCTCTCTATGTGTGTGGTATTACACAAGATAGCGAACACGTTTGGTCATATCAAACAAATAGTGAATATCACTTTTGCCCTTATATAAAAGGCGGAAATGGTTATCCAGATTTCTTTTCAGAAGGAAAACCTTTTAAAATTCATATGAAAGTAAAACCTACTAGTTTGAAACTATATTCACAAAGAGATAGTACCAATTCATTATTTGGAAGTACATATAATTATTATGACTTTCCTTCTTGTGATTTTTATTTAGATAATATTGGTCTTGGTATAAATAAAGAATATGCTTGGGATAGTTGGTATGCTACAAGTGATTTTCTGCTAGAGGATGGAAAAGTTTATATAATTGAACTTGGATGGAGTGGCGAAAAGGTATTTATTAATATATATAATGAAGATGGTAGTTCTGTTATTGAAAAAGAGTGGGATAGAACTACCGGTTATTTTCCAAGACGAAATGGTGAAGATAGTAAATACTTTTGTTTTGGCGGACTACAAAGAAGTGGTAGCCATGATTTAAGGGGATGCGAAATAGATACAACCGATATTTATGTAGAGGTTGATAATGAATTAATATGGGGAAATAAAAAATAAGGAGGTAGAAAAATGGCAAACATGGTAAGACGTGATAAACAACCTGGTGTTATTTTTCTAAACAATAGAGCCTATTATAATAAAGGAAAAATAAATGAAGCTGGAAGTTTGGTCTTTAAAAAATATATCCACTTCCTTGATGGAGGTTTTTATGTACAACATTCCGTAGGAGAGCCTGATTATAAAGTAACAATTACCTTCAATGATACAGTATATAAAAATGGTAATGCTATTCTTGAAAATACTAGAAATGATAACTATTTTCGTTTTGGTGTTTATCAAAATGGCTATTATACATCAGATGGTAATTCACTTTATATTTTTGGCTCTTGGAGTGCTGGTGAACATACATATGTAATTAATGATAATGGTCAGAACAAACTCGATGGAGAGGTAATATGTAACTATCGTGTTCCTTCATATTTTTACAGTTTAATAGGTGTAGGATATGGGAATATTGATAATGGTACTGCTGAACAAAAAATATCACCAGATACATATATATTAGACTTTAAGATTGAAAGTATTTCCACTGGTGATTTATATTGTCATTTAAAACCAGCTTTAATAAATAACATACCTTGTATGTATGATGTAATAAATGATGTAGTATATTCAAGAACGGGAATGGAAGTCTTTGATGAAATTCCTGTTTAACAATAGATAAAGGAGGTAATACGCTTTGGGTAAAGTTGTTTTATCATATGAACAACCTGGAGACATACGTTCAGGTGAAAATAAAGTAATTAGAGCCGGCACTGGTGGAGGCGGAACTACTAATTACAATGATTTAGAAAATAAGCCTTCAATAAATGATGTTACTCTTGCGGGTAATAAAACATCTGCGGACTTAGGATTACTTGATGTAGACCAGGGTACTGAGAATGAAGGTAAAATATTAATGGTTAACAGTGAGGGTATGGTAGCACCAGCTGAAATACCTCAACCTACTATAGAGGTTTCCGCAGATGAAGTAAGTTATGACAGCACACCTAGTATCATAAGCGGTGATGATGTAGAAGAGGCACTTGATAGTGTAGATAATAGATTTGGTCAGATAGGTAGATTACAGTATCACCTACCTGAGTGGACTAAGAAGATTAAGTACATCAAGGTTGATACTATTGACTATTATGGTAGTGGTGCTTATTTTGGTGAAAGAGCAAGTTTTGTAGATGTATATCCACCTGATAAAGATGTTTATAGTGAATATTTTCTTAATGATGTAAATTATACTCTCGGATATGACACTTATAAACAAGGTCCATTCTATTCATCACATACTAACACTCCAGTTCAATTATGTTGGACTTTTAGCGATTTTATCGATATAGAAAAAACACCTTATCTATTACTATATTCTAATAGTGGAAGCGGTGGAGAATGGTTAGACCGTAAACCAACTAGACTTAGATTGCAGTTCAGCGAGGACAATCAAAATTGGCAGGAATTTACTGTAGACATAACTCAAATGTCAACTTATCATAAAGCTTTTTCAAACGCTCCAAGTGGCTACATAACATACTTCTATGTATATATAGATATTAGAGAATTTGTTGGAACTGATTCTACTCTTATTATAAATAACACTTGCAAAGAAATCTCATATGAAGATTACTTAGCATTATCTGACGCAGAGAAGATGAATGGTACTGCTTACTACATTAATGACCTTGATATAGATAATGGCGAGCATAGATTAGATACAACTGAGAAAATGGTTGATATATGGTATGATGGTCGTCCTATATATGAGAAATTATTTATCCTTGATGAGGATGTAGATATTGGCGTTAGCGGAGGTGGCGCTTTAATAGCTGACCCTACAAGTTATAATTTTGATAATATTGTAAAATGTACTTGTATTTCCGGTTCTTCAAGTGCGATATGCTACCCTGAAACTTATATTCCTACAGACCCGGGAGTTCAGCCATTAATGGCAATCAATCAATATCCATTTTTAGTTAAGTATTTCATTCTCCAATATACAAAGACTAATGATACTACACTACCAGAGGGCATTGGCAGAGGTCAAAGCTTGTTAGCAGACCCTATTCATACTTACGATACAAGTAGTGAAAAGTTTATTGGTAAATGGATTGATGGTAAGAACATTTACGAAAAGACTATTGAAGTTACGGGTTACACTAGCTTCAGTAGAGGTGGCTATGATTTAACAACCATATCTGACTTAGATACTATAATCACTGGACATTGTATAATTCTATCAGAACTTGAAAATGGTACAGACTTTTATAAAATGTGGGTTGAAAAAGATACCGGTTTAGTAAGAGGCGAAAGCACAGGACTTTGGGAAAATATATCTAAAGTATATCTTATTATACAATATACAAAACAACAACAGGAGGAATAATATGGCGGAAATAGTACAAAATAAAAAACAGCCTGGTGTTATCTTCTTAAAAGGAAAAGCTTATTATAATAAAGGTACTGTGATAGATGAGGGAGAGGCTAAAGTCTCTACCCTCACAGTAATAAATGATGCAAATGCACATAGTGAAATTCTTTATTTTGAAAATGACCCTAGATTTGAAGTAACTGATAATGGTTATCCTTTTAGTATTCAAGATAAATTTCAACATGATGGACATGATATGTATAGCCCTTATACTATTGGTCATAATGGTGTAAGTTACACTCGTGCTAAGAATATATCAGATAAACCTATCTATATGAAATTTTATTATTCAGTAGAGTCTGAAGCTAATTGTGATTGGTTATCAATCATCATACGAGATACACCAGAACAAGACGATAATAACTATATGATTAACGTAGCAGGAACAGTTAGTGACGCAGAAGTGCCACTTATTATGCTACCACCAGATTATATATTAGAAATGAGATATAAGAAAGACAGAAGTTCATCAACCGGAAAAGATAGCGGAGGTTTTCTATTTTATGAATTAGGAAGGGAGGATGAAGAATAATGTTCTTAAAGAATTTTGTTAAAATGATATTGGCTGGAAATTATAGCGAAAGCAACAAAGACCCGCAGTGGAGAACTTTTTCAAGAATAAAAGACCTCGATGGCACTATGTGGTCATTAGGCGGAAATGCTTATAGTTATGAATATTGTATAACTAATTATAAACCTTTTGCAAATGTATGGCTACGTTTTGGTACGTCTGATATACCGGTTGATTACAATCAGTGCGCGTTAGGCAATATGTTAGACCCAGATGAAGACTTTAACTCTATTACTTTTAATAAAACTTTTGGTTTTTATAGAGATGGAACTTTTGAAATGTTTTGGAATGTTGTTGTAAATTCAAAAACAGATATAACAATAAAAGAAATTGGAATGGTAAAAGATTGCGTAAATGGAAGTGGTTCTACTGTAGGTAAATATCTTATCTATAGAGAAGTTTTAGATACACCTATTCAACTTACTGCTGGACAAGATAAAAATTTTGCAATTAAGATTAAATTTAATTTTGCAGTATAAAATAAAAAATGGGGAGCTTTAAAGCTCCCCTTTATTCTTTTTACCATGCGTTTTTTGTAGAAACTACAACCTTTTGCGGATGTAAATAAGCCCAGCCAAGACAAATTGCATCTGCAATATCATCATTCACATCCAGTTCAAATTTATTCTTAACAAAAGCCATATCAGCTAATTTAAGAGTATCTCTTTTAATACCTCTACCTGTTTTTATTCCACATAAACTCCTCCAATGTGAAGCGGTAAATAATGTATATTTTACATTAGGACTTAATCTATGTAAACCTAAAACAATAGAAGCTTGTAAATAATGCAATACATTAAATACATTCTGATTATGAGCTACATCATCTGGCATAACGTCCTCAATAACTATTTCATCTATGTTTTCTTTAACATAGATATCCATAATCTTATCAGTCATTTTCTCTATTCTAAGAAGAGAGTCTTTATCATTCGCAACTATACATTCATGTCTTACTAATTTTCCATCTTCAAAGATTGCAACACCTGAAGATTTGGAACTCAAATCTAAAGCTAACAATTTCATATTCTATATCCTTTCTAATGCTCTACTAGCATTAATACTCATTGTACCACCACCAAGAGGTAAAGTGATACTATTAATAATGTAATCTCCATAGATACCAGAGGCTCTATCTTCTACAGTAATTCTAGTATTTACATCAAGATGATATATAGGAATACAACTTATTGTTATACTTTCATTATAGTTTGTATATCTATATAATAAATCTCTCATTGTTTCTTGTGCGGTGTAGCCATATGTACACTCTGCTAAATCCTTGTAAAGAGCTTCACTAACATTACTATAGCTCTGTCCTTCCAGTTCACATCTATCAATAATCTTTCTACGTTTTTCAACATCGTCGGCGATATTAATAATAATTGTGTCTGGTATATCTGTATTATATAACCTTTTGATTTTATCTTGTTGATAAGAATAAACCTTTGCATCTATTGCATCAATAGAACAATCATAAAGTTCTTCTGAAGGTTCGAGATAATCAAAGAAATAACTTAATTCATTAGGCTTATTAACTATATCTGCCTTAAACTTCTTCTGCTTAAAATCATATATATCATCAAATAAGTCTAATAATTCTTGCTCATATACATCAGGTCTAATGTGTTCTTTTTTCTTTGTTAAACCTTGTAAATATAACTCAGCTCTCCAGTCACTAGGTGTATAACTAGTAGCTATAGTGCTTGTTATAATTGCGGCGCCCCCTTCGAACCCAGCGTAGTCAGATGGGAGTACAGCTATCTGGTCTCTTATACTACCACCACTTATAACAGCTTTATCACCATCAAAGTGAGAATTATTAGGTATGACCTCGCCATCGTCCGCCAATCTAAGTCTACCTGTATATTCACCGTTATCATCTTTTAAGAACACTACTTGATAAGTATTCATAAAGGCTGGCTTCTTCTTAATAGCCATATGATAGTGAATACAGTTTTCTTTATCATTCTTACCCCAAACATGGAAGTCATTCTTGATATTAGAGTATTTAGGCGCATTTGTGTAGCTTACAACTAAATCAACATCTCCATCAAATGTATAAACAGATTTTGTATTTGTCTTAGTATCTAACTTGTAGTTAGTACCATCCATAATACATAATCCATTCTCATTTAACTCTACTTTTCTATTGTTATCAAGTCTATATCTGTCTGTTGGGTCATAAGAGTTATTTAAGTAGTTCTTTATCTCTTGGAATATGAAGTTACCATTTTCATCAAAGAAATATTCAAAATTACCAAGAGCCTTACAAACTTTATCTAATACACTACATACATTATCCCCAATATTGCTTACTAGCTTTCCAGGATAGACAAAATCTGTATAAACATACCCTACGTCATCATTGAAGTCGAATCCTTTCCACTCACCTGGGTCTGTTATTAAATTAGTATTTGTAGTGTAAACACCTGTGCTTGTATTATAATATAATGTAGAATTACCTATATATCTTACAATCTGTTTTATCTGTAATGGTAGGTCATTAATAATAATCTTGCTTAATGGGATACCACCATAATTGTGAACAAGAGTAAGGATGATGTCATACATTCTTTGTGGAATCGCCTCTATACTACCATCATCCATCAGCTGGTCATACTCATGGAACGTTATTGATGTTGGTAGCCCGCCGCCGCAAGTACCATTTAATAAAGCCATCTTATCTTGACAACTTAAACTAATTGTCACTCCTGAAGTTGTATGAGAAATGTTAGGCTGAGTAATTAGGAAGATACCCTTTGGAAACCAAATAACATCATCATAATTATCATCTACATTATTTTTCTGTCCTACATATATTGCAACTCTCTTTTCTATTGATAGCAAATTATCAATGTCAGTTAAGTCATTCTCTGTCTCCTCCGCAAGAAAAGTAAGGTTGCAAGTTCTTCTTACAGCAGAAGTTCCGGTTATTGAAATACTACCCTGGGAAACCCTACCCTCAATTGAAGAAATTGGTTGCTCTTCTTTATCAAGAACAACCAACTTTACATATATAACCTTGTCATGGTCTAAATCTAATTTTTTTAAGAATTCCTTGTCCATTAAATCTCCTCCTCATGTGTAGTATGATTTGTAATAGAGGTTAATTTAATACTATCTCCAATTCTACTATCTAAATTAAGTAGATTATATTTCTTCATATTCTCTTCATTACACTCTGCCATTTCTGTTGCAGTACCAGTGAATGAGAAGAATAGACGATTAAGATTCTGCTGAGGTGATAATGAAACACCGCTTAGTTTAATTATCATATTACCTTCTGTTTGAGATTTATAAAGCTTAGGCTTTCCATTATAAAGGAAATCCATAACAG
>JAEEGL010619559.1_pt1 | contig 11233 bp, 10 predicted proteins | sample 9134231 | NCBI WGS metagenome assembly JAEEGL01 (sample SAMN16246548, study PRJNA631951) | gut metagenome | biome: gut microbiome; feature: rumen; material: fiber-attached | host: Bos | place: Iran: Karaj | collected 2018-10
GTGAACTTTTGGTTTTTGTACTGCTTTTTATTACGAATCTGCGCGTATTTTTTGTGCATCATGTGAGACGCGACCCGCTGGTTGTGCTGGCGCCGTTCACCTTTATTGTGGCAATTTTTCAGATTCTGGCCTGGGGAATTGATGCTTTTACAACTCTGGGTCTTTTGATTGCCCTTTTTGTTCTGCTTTCCAACTTTCATGCGATTTTCCGCTATATTGAACGCCTTTACGTTGACCACTACAGTGCCCTGATGAAGGTCTGGGCCGTTTTTACAATTATGATTTCTGCGGTGGCTCTTGCGGCTACTATTTATTTTGCGCCGGTAGAAAGCAGTAAACGCAATCTTAAGAATTCTAAAACTCAGGAATACTATAAAGGAAACTTTAGAAGCGGTTTTGAAAAGGCAAGACCTTTTGATTCCAAGGCAATGACTTTCTGGGTCTTTGGACCAGAAACTGCAGAAAACGGCGGAGATGCTGTGAATACCGAAGAGCAGAAGCTCATAGTGCTTTTTTCTCCGGACAAGCGCGGCGACACTGAAAATTACATACCTTACCTTGAACAGCTGGCTTTAAGCGGGGTGCAGATTTGTTCAGCTGATTTTTATGCTGATGACGGACGCTGGCTGCATTCAATTGCAGATAAAAAGATTCTTCGCCGCCTTGTTATGGTGATTCAGTCTATGTTGAACCGCCAGCGCTTTGAAGCCGAACGCGAATATTATTCATATAATGTTTCTCAGGAATATGAGGTTTTAATTCCACTCCTGCGCGAACGTTATGGAGAAGACAAAAAGATTCTGCTTATAACAGATTTTATGGCTGATATTGCGGCTGACGATTTTGCTAAAAAGAATCCGGACCTGATTGCGGGGCTTCTTAAACTAAGTGATATAGAAGAATATAAAACTTCGGGCTATGGCTGTATTGAACAGACTGACCCGCTGCTGGCTATGGCTCAGGGGCTTAAGCGTGACAAGACGCTGAAAACTCCTAAGCTGCTGGCCGCAAAGACTGTGGAGGTGCTGAATGACCTTAAATGAACTGGACGCATGGTTTAATGCCTTTCTGAAAAAAGAAGATTTTGCAGGCGACCCTTCGCTTAACGGCATTCAGATCCAGAACAGCGCGCCGGACAGCACCCAGATTACAAAGGTTGCCTTTGCCGTTGACGCCTGCGAGGCTACAGCGCGCGCTGCCAGCGAGGCCGGCGCTCAGGTTTTAGTCGTTCACCACGGACTTTTCTGGGGCCACAGCCAGACACTCACCGGTAATTTTTACAAGAGGGCGGCCAGCTTTATAAAAAATGACCTTGCCCTGCTTGCCTACCACATTCCTTTAGACGCAAACAACCCTTATGGAAATAACTTCGGGCTGGCCGCCGCCCTCGGTCTTGAAAAAGTTGAACCTTTTGGCTACTGGCGTGGAATGCCTATTGGTGCCGCGGGCTCTCTCCCTGCACCACTGACTCCAGACGAACTGGCCACAAAACTTTCTAAAATCACTAAAACAGACTGCCGCGCCCTGGCCTTCGGCAAAGCTCAGATCAGCACTGTAGGAATTATTTCCGGAGGTGCCAGCGACGACGTAGACCAGGCTATAGACCTTGGTCTGGACTGCTACATTACCGGCGAATTTGCCCACGAACAGTACCACCTGGCAGAAGAATGCGGAATAAACGTAATTTCCGGCGGTCACTACGGTACTGAGACTATGGGAGTTTCTCTCCTCAAGGAAAAAGTGGAAAAGGAACTGGGGCTTTCTACTATATTTATTGACCTACCAACGAATTTATAAGTATATTCTATATATGAATAAAGAATTAAAATCAAAACTCTGGCCTATTTCTCTGGCCGTCCTTGTAATCATACTGGATCAGGTTACAAAAATCCTTGTAATGAAAACAATTCCGCTTTATACAATCGGAGCATCATTTTTCGGTGATTTTCTTAGAATCATTCATGTTGCAAATACTGGTGTAGCCTTCAGTGTAGGTGCTACCTGGTCTGATACTGTACGCCGTTTCCTCTTCTCCCTTATTCCCCTTATCGTAATCGGCATTGTTGTTGCAATCTACTTCAGAAACAATACCTGGACTAAGCTCCAGCGCTGGGCAATTATGGGAATTGTTGGCGGTGGCCTTGGAAATCTTATAGACCGCTTTTTCCGCGCCGAAGGTGTAGTTGATTTTATTGATGTAAAATTCTACGGGCTTTTTGGAATGGAACGCTGGCCTACCTTCAACGTAGCAGACTCTGCAGTTGTCGTTTGCGGTATTCTGCTTATTATTTCCTTTATCGTAACTTCAATCAGAGAATCAAAAAATCCAGATACCACAGCTGAACAGGAGGCATAAAATGGACATGACAGACGAAGAAAAAGCAGAGAGACTTGAACGCCAGAAAAAGGAGCTTGAACTCCGCGCAAAAAAACGCAATTCCCGTATCTTTTTGCTGCTTGGCAGCCTTTTTGAAATTGCAGAAACTCTTGCAGTAATTTTACTTCTTTTTGTTTTTTTCTCTTTCCTGATTTTAAGAGTTTTCCATTTGCCTGAAGCTGCAGCACGAACAATCTTCCAGTTCTCTACGATCGTGAGCTTTATCGGCGGACTTTTCCTTGGCTTTATGATTTATAAGACCTGCGCAAATTTTGTAATTGAAAAATTCAATCTTTCAGAAAAACTTTCTAACGAAGTTCTCAGTCACTATTCAAAACGCTACAGAGATGCTGAAAAGGAGGCTTTGAAAAAATGATTGGTATTATCGGAGCAATGGACAGTGAGGTTGCAACTCTCTTCTCTCACATGACCTCTAAAGAAAAAATCAATCTTAACAATCTGACTTTCTATAAAGGAAAGCTCTACAACAAAGATGTTGTAATTGTTAAATGTGGTATTGGTAAAGTAAATGCCGCCCTTTGTACTCAGCTTTTGATTTTGAACTTTAAGGTTTCTAAAATCATCAATACTGGTATTGCCGGTGCTGTTGGCGAAGGCCTTAAGATTTATGACTTTGTTGTTTCTACAGAAGCCGTTTATCATGATTTTGATGTTCAGTTCTTCGGTTATAAGCTGGGCCAGGTACCAGGCATGCCTGAAACTTTCAAAGCAGATCCGTCGCTTATAAACGCTGCTAAGCTTGCCTTTGAACAGACTGACTTTGCTAATAAGCTTAAGCTCTCTCAGGGCCGTATTGCTTCTGGAGATCAGTTTATTTCTGGAAACGAAAAGAAGGCTTCTATCATTGCTAACTTCCATCCTCAGTGTGTAGAAATGGAAGGCTGTGCTATTGCCCAGACCTGCTATGCAAATAACGTACCTTTTGTAATTATCCGCTGTATGTCTGATACTGCTGATGATTCGGTAAAAGAAACATACTCAGAAGAAACTGCATCAAGATTGAGCAGCACTTTCTTACTTGAAGTTATTAATAAATTAGGAGCTTAAAAAATGGAAGTAGTTCAGAGTTTTACAATTGATCATACACACCTTAAACCTGGTATTTACGTTTCTCGCGAGGACAAGGGATTTACTACTTATGACCTTCGCATTACAGAACCAAATAAAGAACCTGCAATGCAGCCTGGAGCAATCCACAGCCTTGAGCACCTTATGGCTACCTGGTTCCGCAATTCTGAAGTAAAGGATGATGTTGTATACGTTGGACCAATGGGTTGTCTTACAGGTATGTATATCATCATGCTTGGAAAATATTCTGTTGAAGATATGCGCCAGCTTACAATCCGCTGTCTTGAATGGATTCTTACTCAGAATGAAGTTCATGCAACCCGTCCTGAAGACTGCGGTAACTACCTTCTCCACGACCTTCCTATGTGTAAGTGGGAAAGCAAACGATACCTGGATCGTCTTAAGAATGACTTCCACAGTGAATACACCAAGCTTCAGGTTACTCTTGAGGATGGAAAAACTTTTGCTGATGCATAAGTTGATGCATAATTAGAGGTAGCCAGCCCTGAATGAACATTCTTGCTAAAATGAAGGAAACAGCAGTTTCTGTATTGCCAGTTATGGCAATTGTGCTGTTTCTGGGTTTTACATTTGTTCCTCTCGATAAGTTTCTGCTCGCACGCTTCATCGTTGGCGGGCTTTTGCTTGTTATAGGGCTTACTATATTTTTGCTTGGCGTAGACCTGGGTATTCAGCCTATGGGTCAGCGCTGCGGTGCAGAGCTCACAAAAAAGCGTTCGCTGCCCCTTCTGCTCGGAGTTGCCCTGGTAATCGGTTTTATTGTAACTGCAGCCGAGCCGGATATTCAGGTTTTTGGAGACCAGGTTCGCAGCATTTTTTCTTTTGTAAATAAGATTGGTATAACTTTTGTAATTGCGGGCGGCGTCGGTATTTTTATCATGCTGGGTCTGCTCCGTACAGTCCTGAACCTTTCGATTAAGTGGACCTTTTTTATTGCCTACGCCCTGCTTTTTGCAATGACTTTTTTTACACCAGACAGCTTTATCGGCATTGCTTTTGATTCCGGCGGCGCAACTACCGGACCTATGACAGTTCCTTTTATTATGGCTCTTGGTCTTGGTGTTTCTTCTGTTCGAGATGATAATGATAACAGTTTTGGTCTTACGGGTGTCTGTTCTATCGGCCCTGTTATGGCTGTATTGATTTATGCGATCGTTTTGCGGGCTGGCGGAGCTTTTACTTCTGTGGCTGAGCAGGCAACGAGCCAAGCCGGAAGCCTTGTTGAAAACTCTGCAGTAACAGTCGGCTTCTTCTCAAAAATCTTTTCGCCTTTTGGTGCAGCAGCCGGACACGTTTTCCGGGAGGCTCTAATTTCCATTGCACCTCTTTTCGCACTTTTTATAATCTTCCAGATTAGTCTTCTTAAAATGACTAAGCGCCAGGTTATCAGAATTATAATCGGTTTTATATATGCCTTTATTGGCCTTACAATTTTTTTGATTGGAGTAAACGGCGGCTTTTCTCAGGCAGGCGCAGAGCTGGGCCAGAAGCTGGGCTCGCTTGCTGTAAGCCGCGGTGGTGCCTGGTATATTCTTTTGATTGGAACAGGACTTGCCCTTGGTGCAATTATTGTCTGTGCAGAACCGGCAGTCTGGGTTTTGAGCGAGCAGGTTGAGCAGGTAAGTGGTGGTACAATAAGACGTAAGCTGCTTCTTCTTTTCCTTTCGGTTGGAACCGCTGTAGCTATAGGACTTTCTATGTGGCGTGCTGTAGCGGGCTTTAATCTCAAATACATTCTGATTCCGGGCTATGCTCTTTCAATGCTCTTGATGATTTTCTGCCCTTCCCTCTTTTCGGGAATCGCCTTTGACTCGGGCGGAGTTGCTTCGGGGCCGCTTACTTCTACTTTTGTTCTTTCCTTTACTCTGGGTGCAGCTGCAAGCGGTAAAGGCGGAAATGATTCCTTTGGTGTAATTGCCCTTGTTGCCATGATGCCTCTTCTTGCAATTCAGATTATGGGAATCATCTTTAAATTGAAACAAGGCAAAGTAAATAACAATTCCGTTCAGGAGGTTTCTGATGGGCTATAAATTGTTGATTTCAATAGTTCCGCATAACAGCGGCGAATTGATTTGCAATGCAGCAAAATCCGCGGGTGCGGGGGGAGGCACAATTGCCATGGGCCGGGGTACAGCCTCCAACGGAGTACTTCAGCTTTTAGGCTTGGGCGACACTTCAAAGGACATCGTCTACATCATTGTAAAAAACTCCCTTAAAGCCGCAGTCTACGACGCAATTATTTCCGCATCAGAAAAAAAGGCCCACTTTGGCGTAATGTTCACTCTCAACACTCCGGACTTTATCCGGGCCGGACATCTCAACGAAAAATCAGAAGAATCAAACCAATCAGATAATTCTGCCTCAAAAGGAGAAGAAGCTATGTCAGATAAAAACTACCAGATGATAAACGTAATCGTAAACAAGGGTTATGCAGAAGATGCAATGGAAGCAGCCAGAAAGGCAGGAGCCGGCGGTGGTACAATTATGGGTGCCCGCGGAACTGCAAAAGAAGGTGATGCCGCTTTCTTTGGAATGAAGATTGTTCCTGAAAAAGAAATGCTTATGATTCTGGTTCCGGCTGAAAAGAAGAACGACATAGTAGCTGCCATTACAGCCCTTCCCTGCTTTGCTGAAGCAGGGAGCGGAATCGTATTCTGTAATGAAGCTCAGGATTTTACTGTACTTGGGAAAAAATAGAATTACAGGAATCAAAATCAAATGGGGGCCGGTTTTACCAGTCCCCTCTTTTTTTTAAAAACTGAATTTTGCGTTTATCTTAATAGAACTTAAATCTTTATAGGCTCCATATTTACCATCATTTTCTGGCCCCGGAATAAAGATGTAAGCACCTGTTCCTACAGAAATCTGGTCTGACAGGCTGTATTTTACAGATGGCGAAATCATACTGTCAAAATCATTCAAACCGACAAGCCCAGAAAGACTGAGTTCCAGAGTCTCGTTTACAAGGGACTTTGAAAGGCTCAAGGTTACACCATGCTGATATGAATCTGTACGCTCAAGTTCATCGAGGTCTCCAAAAACTGCATCGCAATAATACTGGGCTGTGATTGTCCAGCCTTCAGGCATCCAGTCTATACCGGCAAGAGCAGAAAGCTGATTTCGCTGGAGTGAGCCACCTTCAGTTTTTTGAAAATGACGTTTTGGGAAAAAAGCTGTTTCCAGGCGGAGGACAGTTTCGCCGACAGGAAGTGCAGCGTCTGCTCCCAGCATTGCCATGCGCTCGTATTTACCGCTTACAGAAAGACCTTCCGGCATTGCTGTAGCCGGGTTACCCGGAATTGCAGGTTCTCCGTAACTGACTGTGTAATCTAAGAAAGGCATGTCATCCCAGCCATAAAATCCATAAAACGAAAGATCGAATGCAGACAGATAGCCCGAAACACGCAGACCATATTCACCGTTCCAGATTGCAAGCTCAGGCTTTTCAATACCGGCAATTGTCACAGGAAGAATCAAACTTGTATTCATTTGAGGAATTGCAAGTTCAAAGGTTTGTGGCACAATGAATTTTGCTAAAGGATTTCCTTTTTCAAGCGGAAGTTCAGAAGGTGTAAAGAATGGAATCCAGTAAACATCTGCAGTAAACTGATTCCCACTTAAAGAAAAACGGATTGCATCTATGGCCAGCTTTGAATCATCACTTGTCATTGCGGCAAGACTGCTCATGTCTGACGGACACAAAACATTTGTGACATCGATTCCATCGGCTTTACCCCATGCTGCTTTCTGGCGTCCTATACGAATTCCCCAGAATGATTCAGTATAATCTGCCCAAAGTTCTCCAAGTGAAAGGTCAAAGCCCTTTGTAAGATTTCCACCTTCCTGGTTTACTGCATCGTAAGAGAAAGTTGCTTCGGCATAAGCAGAACTGTTTCCATAATAAGCGTCCAGTTTGCCGGTAAAGTTAGTCGTACCTAAGGTGAAGCGGCCTGCAGTCATGTCCTTATCTGTCCAGGGAGCAGCTACTCCCCAGAGGGTTTCGATGTCTCCGGAAAACTGGGCGCCACCCTCGGCTGTCAGCAGGCTGGTGACGAGAACTCCGAGCATTGTTATTAAAATTATTTTTTTCATAAGAACTCCTAACGAATTCTACCCTTCTCGAGCGCAGCTACTGTAAAGAGAGTATCATCAATATCTCCCTCGTCGTACTGGATGTTTTTACTTTCGATAAGAGACCAGGTGCCTGACTGAACATTTTCCATCTTCATTTTCTGAGCAGTTGTAAAGCCCTTGATTGTAGTAAAGTCTGTGCAGGTAAGAACGCGGTGGAGCTGATCCTGGCGGTCGTAAAACTCACACTTTCGGAGAATGTAATCTGCCTTACCGATGTAGCTGATATAGCGGGGGTCTTTTTCTGTATGAGCCTTGCTGATGCATTCAACTTTATAGCAGGCAACTCCGTCTACACTTTCTTCACCAAGCAGATTGTAGTCGTACTTGTTGAGGCTGCGGTCTCCCATATCCTGGTAGGTAAAGTCTGTTCCCATAAAGTTGCCTTCGCTCTCGCTGCCGCTGCTTGCAATACGGCGGGTCTTTTTCATGGCAGGCATGTAGAGCCAGTTGTCAGAATCCTTGTCCTCTTCCTCGTAGTCAAAAGTGAGATAGCCGGTGCCTGCAACGTCCTTTGGTGTAGTGAAAACGATTACGCTTTTTTCTACATCACCATAATCCTTGCTCTTCATAATCACTTCGCGGATTCGGTCTGAACCTTTCTTTGAATGGATTGTGAGAGTAGCAGTTGAAGAGGAAGTTTTTGGTTCTGCAACCTCGTCTGCTTTTTTCATGATGTCGTAGCCGCTTTCTGCATTGAGGGCTGCGACGAGTAAAATTGTCGAAATTGTTGTGATAAGTTTTTTCATTTATTTAGTCTCCTTGCCAAATGGCTTAGTAATGAACAAGAGCACTGGTGTCAATGTGTAGTCAGCAATCAAAGCGCTGCCAAGACCTACAATCGAGAGCCAGCCGATATTTACGAGAACTGTCATTGTGCTTGTAAGGAAGATTCCGAACATTGCACAGAGGATGACTGTTGTCATAATCATTGTTTTTCCGATTTCGCGATATGAGTTCAAAACTGCCGAACGGTAGTTTCCTGTAAGCTCGAAGTGGTATTTAATATGATTTGTAAAGTGGATTGTATCATCAACCGCAATACCAAGAATCATTGGCATAATCATTGCTGTAATCATATCCAGGTTTACAGCAGCATAGCCCATAATTCCACCGATGATTGCAATCGGTGCAACGTTTGGAATCATTGCAATAAAACCTGTGCGGAATGAAGTAAAGGCCAGAATCAAGAGAAGCAAAATTACCAGCAGCGAAGTTCCGATTGATTTGATAGAACCACGAACAAGCTTTCCGTTCATCTGGGCATATTGAACAACTTCTCCTACTACACCGGCATTCGATGCATCCGGGAAGAGCTCTGCACACCATTTTTTTACGTCTTCAAGATTGCGGACAATTTCTTCTCCATCGTAACCACTAAGTTCTATGTGAAGGTAACCGGCCTTAAAATCTTCGCTGACGTAATTGTAAAGATCATTTCCACCAGAGATTTCGTATAGGAACATTTCCTGACTTACAAGATCCTGATCATCAGGAATAACATAAGCTGCCGGATCGTCACCATTCAAAGTGCGGTTCATTTCCTTAACAACTTTTGTTACAGAAGAAACTCGTGGCTTACCGTTAGAAACCTTTGTAGAACTGAGTGTTCCGATGCGTTCAGCAAGCTCATCCATATTCTTAAGAACCTGCGGATTTTTGAGGGCGTCCTCTTCCTGATACTCAACAAGAACTTCGTAAGAGTATTGGCTTCCAAGCTGACTGCGGGTAATTTCCATAAGGCGGTGTATGTAAGGTGTTCGCTCGCCCATCATATCTGCATAGTTCATATTTACCTTAATTTTAAACATGCCTGGGATAACAGCAAGAATAACGGCTGTACCTGCAACTACAGTAATCCATTTTTTATTAAGGATAGCTTTACCCATTGCTTCAACTTTAAGGTCTGAGCTTGTTGAACCATCATTTTTTACAAAATCCGGATCAGGCTCCTGGTCTTTTCCAAAGCTGTAAAGGCAAGGCAAAAGAATTATTTCAAAAACGAAAACAGCAAAAACGGCAGCGGCAGTAATTCCTCCAACCCAGCGCATTGGTCTGATTCCTGCAGAAAGGAAAGAAAGCATTCCGGCCATTGTTGTGATTACTGTAAAGAAGAGAGCCCAGCCGGAATCGCGAATTCCCATAACAATTGATTCCTTGCGCTGACCTGTTTTTCTGAAGTACATCTTAAAACTGTTGATGTAGTGAACTGCATAGCCTACAGCAAGCGCCATAGAAAGCAGAACTGTTACAAGAATCATTGTGTTATTACCTTTGATATTCAACCAGGCAGAAGCACCGAGGGTTGTACAAAGGGCTCCGAGAGTTGCAATTGAAGGAACAACAACTCCACGCAAGGAGCGGATAAAAACAATCAGGAAAATCAGCATTACGATAAAGCCTAGGGCAATTCGGCTTACACACTGCCATACAATTGCCTTTTCCTCTTCATATTCTGTGTAAGAAAGTCCTGCCGGGCGGATCTCCCATTTATCTGACTTATATTTAGGATCATTAAAGATTGCCATGGCAGGAGGTGCGATTTTTTCCATTGCCTGATCAAGGTTTTCTGAATACTGTTCCAGATTTACGATAAGCCAGGTTTCGGTACAATCGTCGCTTACAAGGTTATTTACGATAGACTCTCGGCTCATAATAAAAGCCTTCTTTTCTGCCAGCTCTGCCGGATCAGATGGAACGCCGTCTTCAAAAGGACTCGTTACTTCAAAACCGTCTTCTGTTCCAATTGGAAGAGAAAGTTCCATCAAAGAAGTGATACTTCCTGCATAAGGAACATTATTCAAGAGCTCGTCTCCAAGCTCGTCTATCATTTGTAAAACTTCCGGGTCAAATACGTCTTTGGCTTTGATGTGGGCCAGAAGGCTGTCGGTAGAACCGAAAATACTTTCAAAGTGATCCTGGTTAACTTTTGTTGTTTCCCAGTCGTCAAACCAGTCTTCTTCTCCATTGTCCAGTTTAAGACGTGGAAGGCCAAGACTACATACTATTGTTACAATCAAAAGTCCGATAATAAAACCCCAGCGGTGCTTTACTTCGAAACGTCCAAATTTTTCGAACCAGTCATTAATTTTAGTGACTTTCACAATAATCTCCTTTTGATAACGGTGTTATTTGGTAACACTGTTATCGTTAACAGATATTAATGATAACAGTGTTATCTTGTCAATAGAATTCACTGTTTTTTGATAACATTGTTATCAAAAAATGTTGACTTTTATTGATTTTCCGATATAGAATAACCGCATGAGCGAATCGGCTGCCGAAACAAAGGCTAAAATACTTGAAAGCGCTAAAAATGAATTCCTCGAGAAAGGTTTTGTAAATGCCTCCCTGCGCACTATTGCATCAAACGCAGGTCTTACAACCGGTGCAATGTACCGCCATTTTAAAGATAAAGATGCTCTTTTCTGTGCCCTTGTTGATGAGGCAATCGCTTTTACGACTCAAACTGTAATGCTGGCTGATTCTTCACATCATCTAGACCTTGATAATTTAGTCTCGCAAGAACATTTTGATCAGGAAAAAGAATCAACAAACGAATTATTAAATTATATTTTTGATAATTTTGATACCTTTACTCTTCTGCTTACAAAA
>JAEEGL010823772.1_pt1 | contig 11233 bp, 8 predicted proteins | sample 9134231 | NCBI WGS metagenome assembly JAEEGL01 (sample SAMN16246548, study PRJNA631951) | gut metagenome | biome: gut microbiome; feature: rumen; material: fiber-attached | host: Bos | place: Iran: Karaj | collected 2018-10
CCGCTGCTTAAGGGGATGAAAAACAACGTAAGCACCAGTACGATCCCCGTAATGGGCAGAACAGACCTGCAGGATTCTTTTATTTTATCTATGGTAACATCTTTCTGATCGAACATATGTACCTCATTGGCTTAAGTGAGATTTTAAATGCTTTAATTAAATATAGAATAAATAGACAGAAAAAACAAGAAAGGATTTTTGTAAACTTCCTCTGAAAAGCCTCCCTTTTTTTCGTGGTAAGATTGGTTCAGTAAAACAACAACACAGAAAAAGCACTGTCTGCATACGATAAGGAGGTAGAAGAAGATGGGAAAGAATTCCAATATGAAATGGGAAAAGCTTCTCGAAACGGAAGGGTACATCGGAGAGAAGGCAAGGCAGGAAGTCGTAAAGGGCTTTGACGATAATGTGATAGCCCTTGTCAAGGAGCATCACGGCCTCAGAGAGGGATTTTCGAAGCGGGCGATCAAGCTTCAGAGAGTCAGCTCGAACATCAGGGCGATCGCGCACGGGGTCGGACGGGAGGCCGCAGATCGCAATAGGGATGAAAACGCCTATAAAGAGGAACGCGAATTCAGCCGCTGGTTTATGAAAACCTGCGCCGAATACGAGGGGCATCTGTCGATGCGGGATAAAATGAATATCGAAAAAAGAAATTCATTTACAAAAAATGAAATGCTTCAGTTTGATAAAATGCCCGATCTTTACCTGATGACAGCATCGCTTATAAGGGAGAACAAGGGTTTCGAAACCGAAGCGGTCAGGAAGGTCGTCGATCCCGCGGGCAAGTATCCGCCGATCTATATCGAAAAACTCGTCGACGAGGTGAGCAATATGCGCTTTTCGAAGCGTATGGATGTTGATAATTACATGAAATCACAGATTTTGGAATATATGTAAGGAGGCATAAGAAATGAAGGAAAAATACGAAGATATTACCTGTCTTGCGGAAAATATGATCTTTCCCGCAGACATGAAAAAAACAGGAATAAACCTAAACGAACTGGTGGTCGGCTCAACGGGCAGCGGAAAGACTTTTTCGACCGCATATCCGAGGATAATGCACACATACAACTCGAGTGTCGTTGTGCCGATCGCGAAGAGAGACCTTATGAACAGATTTGCCTCTCTTTTTGAAAAAAGAGGATACAAGGTGATGGTGCTTGATTTTGTATCTCCCGATAAGAGCACGATCGGGTATGATCCGCTGGATCGTGTAAGGACCGACCTGGATGTCGTGCGGCTTGCGGAAGCCATAGCCGATAAAAAATCATACGAGGGCTCAAAGGCGGATCCTTTCTGGGAACAGTCGAGCACGAGCCTTATAGCATCACTGATTAATCTTGTGATACTGAATGCACGGATCTCGGGAACGAGACCCTCGCTTCGGGATGTGATAAATGTTTTTCATACCATTGAGTTTAACTATGACGGTGAGAGTATGAAAACAAATTTCGATGACATATTTGAAAAGCTGGAGGAAAACTTTCCGGGAAATCAGGCCGGCATACAGTGGCAGACCTTCCACGAAGCGGCCCAAAGGACATCGAAGAGCATATATGTAAGCCTCAACACCGTGGTTGATAAGGTGATCAACGAAAGCATACTTGCGCTTGCCGCCGAAGAGGAAAGAGTTGATTTCGAAAAGCTCGGCAGGGAGCGCACGGCGCTGTTCGTCATCACGTCACCTATGGACAGTGCAATGCAGAATTACATTAACATCTTCTATTCCGATCTTTTTTCAAGCATGTTCTTCGAGGCGGAGGCAAACGGAGGGAGCCTCAGGGTTCCTGTGCACATCATATGCGATGATTTCGCATGCAGCGGAAGGATCCCCGACTTTGAAAAGTACATAAGCGTATTCAGGGCGGCAGGTATCAGCGTAACGCTTCTTCTGCAGAGCGAGTCCCAGCTTGAAAGCATGTACGGGCAGAGCAATGCGACGACGATCATAAACAACTGCGACACATATGTTTATATGGGCGGGCTGGACATAAAGACCTGCGATAACATAGCAAAGAAGATGAACAAACAGTTCAGCACGGTTTTTTCGATGCCGCTTGAAAACGTGATCGTAATAAGACGCGGCGCAAAACCGGTAATGGCAAGACGCTATCAGACACTTGAAGACGAGGTCTACAGGAGCATGTACACCGAAGAAAACAAGGAGGAGAAATATGCAGAACATGACCAATAATATGAGCGAATTCATGCCCGCTGTCGTATATGAGGACAACAGGGGCATAAACTACGTCGATCTTCTGACAAGGCACTTCGAGAACCGGAAGCTCTTCCTTGTCGGCGAGGTGAACGAGGGTATGGCGCAGAGCTTTGTCGCAAAGTTGCTCTGGCTGTCGCAGACGAACGAATCCATCGATATCTACATCGATTCGCCCGGAGGATCGGTCGCCGCGGGACTGATCATATATGATATGCTGAAAGCCTGCGAGGATAAGATACCCGTGAACATATACTGCATCGGCATGGCTGCCTCGATGGGCGCGGTCATACTTGCGGCCGGACAGAAGGGCAGAAGATATATAATGCCCCATGCAAGGTGCATGATCCACGAGCCTCTGATCGCGGGAGGTTTCGGAGGATCGGCGTCTTCTATCGAAAAGACGGCGGAAAACATCCTTGAGATCAAGAAAAACATAAATAAGCTCCTTGCGGAGAATACGGGCAGGACCATCAAGGAGATAGACAAGGCGACGGCCTTCGATAATTTTATGGATGCAGAGGAAGCCGTTAAATTCGGTCTTTGCGATGAGATCAGAAATGTAATATAATAAAAAGACAGCGCAGGGCTTTTGCATATGTGCAAGAGCCCGTATGCGCGTATAGTGAGGGAAATATGAAGAGAAAAGAATTATTTGAAGGATCGGTCAGAACATCAAGAGTGAACAGCATGCTCGAAAAGTGCGACGATCCAATGGATTTTAAGACGGACATACTTCCGCTCATCAAAACGAGAAGCGAAATGTGGCAGAAAAAGATCGCGGGCATGGTTGAGGAAAGCGGTATGACCGGGGCGAGATTTGCCGCACTGTGCGGCATAAGCAGGGCCGCGATGGGCAAGTGGCTTAAAGGGGCACTTCCGAGAAGCCGCGATCTTCTTATAAAGGCAGGCCTTGTTGCCGGATATGATAAAAAAGGCATAGATCGGCTTCTTCAGAGATACGGAAACTATCCGGAACTGTATTCCAAGAACCTGGAAGACTGCATATGCCTTTATGTTATCGGAAATTATACGGAAGACCGAAAGGAACATTATGATCAGATCCTTCAAAGGGTAAGGGAAAGGATAGGATGCCGGCAGGGCGGGGACGGAAAGGAACTGAGCACGCGGGCCTTTGACAGTGAGCTGGCAGCGGTAAAGGACGATGATGCGCTTGAAAGTTTCATTGAGGAAAATGCCGATGTTTTTGCATATGCGTATCACCGGCTGAATGTATATATCAAAGGGCAGATCTTGGCAAACATAGGTGAAAAAGAAAGCATAAATCTGCTGGCCAACGGGCAGGGATGGTCGTCATCCCTTAAGCATGCCGTATATGATATATACAAATGTAAGTGGATCCCCAACAGGAATAAACTCATATCGATCGGACTTCATTTGAATATGGATCTCGAACAGATGAATAACATGCTTGTTTCGGCTCATATGGAGCCGTTATATGCAAAAAACAGCTTCGAGGGCGCCATTATATATATCCTTAAGGATGCGGAAATGAATTTTGTGACGGATGAAAAAGATGACAATTATGATCCGGAAGGCCTTATAGTATTTGCGCGTGAGAAGATCGCGGAACTGGATATACCTGAGCTGAATGAGTTTATCGGCGAACTGGAAAAGTACGAGGACGAACGCTCGGAGGATGAAGACAATGAACGGATGTAAGGGAAACTACCTGACGGTGGTAGAGAACGGAAGGATAGCCGAGTACTGCCTTGATGATAAAAAAGAATGGAGTCTTGGCAGGGCTGACAGCGAAAACATACCGGACATAAGGCTCGAGAGCACGACCATAAGCAGGCAGCACGGTACTTTCGGCAATATTGACGGTTTATGGGTCTATTTTGATAACTATGGAAAAAACGGGACCGTGATGAACGGAAAGCAGCTGAACAAAGGTATAGGCGGACTCAAAAAAGCGGAAATACTGCAGGACGGCGATGTCTTTGTTTTCGGAGGCGCAGGGCGTGATGTTATATGCCGCGGAACCGTCTGGGCGCGTTTTTTTGAAAACTCGTTCGGTCACGAATGGAGACGTGTGGATACACGCGACTGTACAGTCCTGATCTTTTCGGCCGGTACGGAAAAACAAAAGTATGATGATCCCGAAAAGGGAATGGTGTTGGAGTTTGACGAAGGAACGGTGATCTATATGGGAAATTACACCTTTCTGTCGGGAAATGCACGGGTTGAAACTAACTGAGGGAGTATAAATGTCTGTTTACGCGGCCGAAACGGCGGACAAGATCATAACACAGCTGATCAGCGACATTAAGATCCTGCACGGGATGGATCTTTCTTTTGAGGACGGCAGACCGAAGCTTCTGGGAGAAGGCGGCTCATCAAGAGTATATGAGGTATATGAAAAGAGGCTGCCCGAGAAGAAATATGCGTTTAAGGTCACAGGCTTCGGTGAATACAAGGTGACTTCCGAAGCGTTTAACAAAGCAACGGGCATACAATTATGGCTTGGCGATCTTTGCAGGTATATTTCCGTCATAACGTTGGCCTTCGAACTGGCGGTGACCGTCGATCAGGAGGGAAATGTGATCGCTCTGAGCGACGTGGCTGAAGAGGACTGGGAAGGAAACAGTCTCAATCTGCGCTTTGTTATGTCCGAAAAACGGGAAAAAGTGATCGAGGCCGACAGGTTTGGACATGTTCATCTCGTGCGGCCGGAGATCATGGACGAGAAAGAAGTGATAAATCTCGGAACCCAGGTGGGGATGGCGCTGCTTACGGCGCACAGAGCCGGCTGCATCCATCGCGACGTGAAGCTTGAAAACATCTTCAGGAATGAAAAAACCGGGACATACGAACTCGGAGATTTCGGTATAGTAAAATCGACAGAGGAAGGGAACACCGAGACGGTTGCGTTTACGGACGGTTATTGCGCGCCGGAGATCGAACGCAGCATGTATGACAATTGTGATGCCACATCGGATATATATTCCTTGGGCATAACGCTTTTCCTGCTGTTGAATGACTTAAAGTTCCCCGGGGCAAACGGTTACTTTCCCAATAAGGCTGTACAGTACAGGGAAGGGTTCGTTATGCCTGCGCCTGCCAATGCATCCGAAGAAATGGCGAGAGTCATACGAAATATGTGCGGCTATAAGAGCACGGAGAGATACGGCAGTATGGAGGATGTATTGCGGGATCTTACGGAAATATATCTGGCACCGGAGAACGGGGATATGGCAGCTTTCGGAATAAGCGGCGAAACCGTTGCATTTGCGGAGGAAGATGAAGATCCTGATATCCGGAAGGATGAGACTGAGGAGGGTGTTCCCGACTTTGAGCATATGTCACGGGCGGAGAGGATCGAATGGAACAGACGCCTTGCAAAGGAGAGCATGGGGGAGCGTTTCCTGTACGGCATTATTCTCATGTTTTTGTTTATTATCATATATGAGACCACAGGCAGATGGAACAGGATCCCGGATGATCCGGTCTTTTTGCTTGCCACGACAGCGGCAGCGGTAAATGCTGTATTCCAAAAAAGAAAGGAATACAGGATCATTACGGGGGCTTTGAGTATAGGAATGATCGTATTCTCTGCAATGCAGACCGGGATCACGGCGGCACATATCGTGATGGGGCTGTCCGCGCTTCTGGGAGCGCCTGCCCTGACGCTGGCCGGAGTTTTTGCGAGCTGGATATGCATATTCACGGGCTTTACGGAACTGGCGCCGGTAGCGGCTGTCTTGGGCGGCCGTGTGACGGGATGGGTGTTTATGATAGCTTCGTTTGTGCCGGCGCTGATCTTGGCAATTGCAGTTATATTCGTTGACGATGTCGAAATAGTCTGAGGACGGTACAGCGAAGTTTTGGATCCGATATAGGGGAGGTCGTTGTGAGCAATTGGGATAAAGAAGATGTGGAAAGCATCCTCTTACAATTAAATGACAGAGATTATCCGTTTATGAAATATAAGTTTACGACAAAGGACGGAGAACTCGAGAAGATCGGAGAAGGCTCGTTTTCCGTGGTCTATGCCGCATGCCGCCGTAAGAGCGGAAAAGGCAGATATGCCGTGAAGGTCATCGGATTCGGGAACAACCATATAGACAGGAATGATTTCAGAGATATCGTGGTTGCTCAGGAAAATCTGTCTTATGCCGAAAATATCGTCAGGGTTTACGACGGCGTTCAGCTTCGTGTATGGATAGAGGGCAGAAATACGGTGCAGAGTGTTGCGGTGATCGATACTTTTGGGGACAGACCGGTTGATGAAGGGAACGGAGACTATCTTGATCTGCAGTTTGTTGTCACGGAACGCCTTGAACCTGTCCTCCGCGAGAAAGGACCGGGGTATGTAAAGCTTTATCCGCAGCAGCTTCAAGACGGCGATGAGCCGGAGATCGAGCAGCTGGCACATGATATCGGAGTTGCGCTTTATGAAGCACATAAAAGAAAAATATTGCACAGAGACATAAAGCTTGAAAACATCTTCTATTCACCGGAAGATAAGATCTATAAACTCGGGGATTTCGGAATATCAAAGGTCACTTCCGACGGCTTTGCTTCAACGAGAGCGTTTTCACATGGCTATGGCGCGCCGGAAGTCGTCAGCAATAAGGATGACAGATATGATGCCACTTCGGACATATATTCTCTCGGAATGGTAATATATGTGCTGCTGAACGGAATGTGCTTTCCGGATTCGGGTAACTACTGCCCGAATGTTATCCAGTATACGCCCGGTTATGTCCCTCCGAGTCCGGTGAACGCAAGCGAAGAGATGACAATAATTACCGATAAAATGTTAAGGTTCGATCCGGATGAACGATATCAGTCTGTAGAAGAAATGCTGGACGATCTTGAAGTGATCGATTCGGGTCTGACTGCCAAATATGTCCGGGAACGCGGAAAAAGTTCAAGAGTCTTTGCGATATTATTCGCGGTATGCGCACTGTTTGTAACGAAAATGATAAAGTGGCCGGATCTCGGCTTTGACCTCACTGGATGGGAGATCCTGTTTTTGGGAATGTGCGTGTCAAAGGCAATCCTGAGGGAGGCAGACCGTGATATATGGCCGATAAATCTTGGGATCATCGGGGTCGGAGTATATATGTTGATCGGGGACTTCTCGTGGCTTCGGCTTCTTATTCTGGGAACATCCGCGTTACTCGTGCTCCCTACGGGAGTTCTCGGGGGAGCGATCCTTTCGGCATGGATCTTCTGCAGGATTTCAGATATGGTTCTGCCGTTAATGACGGATCCGCAGGAAATAAAGTGGATCGGCACGGCGCTTTGGATCATGTGTGCATATTCGCTGCTGGAGCATTCCACTATTCCATACAGAGAAATGGCAATCACCAGACAGTATATTGAAAAAAACAAATTATGGCTTGCTTCGGAAGTGTGTTTTTTAGGGTGTGTTCTGGTATGTTTTATGCAAAGAGGAGCAAAAAACGACTTTTTACCGAAGACAATAAAGGTCATAATGGACCGGTTCGCTCAACCGCAGACATTTAAAATGTTCATCTTATGCGCTGTCCTCAATACAATATACGGAGGAAGGATATACTTCAAAATGCTGAAAGACCGGATAATGAGGCTTTTCTAAACTGCAATTTCCGACCCGTAAGTGACTAAACTGTCACCTGCGGGTCATTTTGTTGTCATGGGACTGTGATAAAGTAGATAATGTCGAAAGCGACAGAAAAGGAGAGAAAAATGGAAATCTTAAGGTGTGAGAACATACAGAGAATATACGGCGCAAAGGAAACGGAAGTCAAGGCGCTGGATAACGTGAGCTTCTCGGTCGAGAAAGGGGAGTTTGTTTCGATAATCGGACCTTCGGGCAGCGGAAAGTCGACACTGCTGCACATACTCGGCGGCGTGGACAAGCCGACTTCGGGCAGGGTGTTCATTGACGGAACGGACATACACAGTCTGAGCGAGGATAAGCTCGCAATATTCAGAAGAAGGCAGATCGGCCTTGTATATCAGTTCTACAATCTGATGCCGGTGCTTAATATAGACGAGAACATAGCGCTTCCCCATCTGCTTGACGGAAGACCGCTGGATAAGGAAAGGCTTGACAGCGTGGTTGAACATCTGGGCCTCGCCGACAGGCGTATGAACCTGCCGAACCAGCTTTCGGGCGGACAGCAGCAGAGAGTATCGATCGGAAGAGCGCTTTACAGCCATCCGGCCATCCTTCTTGCGGATGAGCCGACCGGTAACCTCGACCGCAAAACAGGCGAGGAGATAATAGCCTTACTTAAAGAATCCAACAGGACGATGAATCAGACGTTGATCCTGATCACACACGACGAAAGGATCGCCATGCAGGCGGACAGAGTGATCAGCATAGAGGACGGCAGGATCGTGAGAAATGAAAAGGTCAGAAACGTAGTGTGACTCAAAGGGCGGGAGAATGAAAATGAAAAGCGGCAATATAGTATTTAAGGTTACAAAAGCGCATATGAAGATGAACAGAAAGCGCACTCTGGTCACATTCCTCGGCATCTTCATAATGGTCGTGCTCATGACCGCGGTGTTCATCGGTAAGGACACCGTATTGGAATTTATGAAAAAAGCGGTTGCCGAAGATAACGGCAAATGGCATATGCAGGTGTATGACGTGAACAAAGAGATGGTCGACCGCATAACTTCCCTTAAATCCGTTCAGAGCGTGGAGATATCCGGAGCCTTGGGCTACACGGAGTTTTCGCAGTCCGCATCACCCGAGACGCCGTTTCTTGAGATCAAGGCATATTCCAAAAACCTCTTCGACCTCATGAACATAAAGCTTACGGAAGGCCGCTATCCCGAGAACGACAATGAGATCATCATAAGCTACAGAGCGGTAAGCGACGGTGCGGACATAAAGGTGGGAGACGAGATCGAGGTTGAGACCTTCGAACGGTATATGCACGCATATGCAAGCGAAAAGGATCTTGAGAGCATAGCACAAGGTGAAGCCCCCGGCATGATCTTCTTTTCATCGGGCTTCAGGATCAACCATGGAGATACTGTGCTTCTCCCCGACCATTTCCCTTATTATGTAAGTAACGGCGAGTTCGAGATGATACATAAACCCACCGGATTTAAGAAGACAATGATCGTGGTGGGCATAATGGAATCACCTTTCTATGAGACAAAAGGCCAGGGGGGCTATATTGCCCTCACCTGCAGAGCCAACGCCGTAGCGGATGATGAGATCGTAAACATGGTCGTTATGGAGGACCTGCATTCAACGGAGGACACCTACGAAGCCGTTTTACAGATCATCGATGACTTCAGGACCGAGGAAGAAAGAGAGGAGGTTCTTAGTAAAGGCACCTATATCATTACTTCCGACGGGCGAAGGATATCCACGGACAGCAGCCGCGTTGCGGTTAACGAGATCCTTCTGGCTTTCGCAGCCAAGGGAAAGGACGGTAGCATCAATTTCCTTATGATCTTCATCCAGGCCTTTTTCATCATCCTTATTACCGTTGCATCCCTTGTCCTTATCTACAACGTTTTCAGCATATCATATAACGAGCGCAGCAGATACCTCGGCATGCTTTCTTCCGTAGGCGCTACCCGCAGCCAGAAGAGGCAGAGCGTTTATTACGAAGTCTTTTCGCTTCTTATCTATGCCCTTCCTTTCGGCATCGCTGTGGGCATATTGGGAGTGAAGGCTGCCATGATGCTCCTCTATCCGCACTTTGACAAGATCCTGAACGGAATAGTGACAAATGCCTTCACGGGAAAGAGCTATGACGTGAGTTACAGGATCATCATAAATCCTTTGAACATCCTGTTTGTCATCGTTTTTTCCGCGGCCGCAGTATGGCTTTCCGCATGGCTTCCCGCACGGAAGATAAGTAAGATCGGCCCCGTTGAGAGCATAAGAGGAAACGATAGCCTTGTAAAGAAAGGAAGAAAGAACAGCAGGACCGGCTACAGATATATGCTTAAGGGCAGGGCGGAAGCTCTCCTTGCCATGACCTCCGTTACCAGGAACAGATATGCAACGAAGGGCATAATCAGGAGCATATCCGCTTTCCTCATCCTTACTCTCGTGACAGCTTTTGCGGTTAGGAGCTTCTCTGACATTCTCACCTCCAAGACCGAAAAAGAGATGATCGTTCTGGGAAAGGATTTCAAGGACCTGGATTATGCCCTGGATGTATACGAGGGTGAAGAATATCGGAATGCTGTTTCGGACATAAAGTCCTCGGATGAGATAAAGAAATACAAGGAATTGAAATATGACATACACAGATACAGGCTTCCCATGGATGCTCATTCGGATGAGTACCGCGAAACCCTTGAAACCGTGATAAGTAAGTTCTATCCCGAGGGATATCCGGACTGGGTGGAAAACATGATCCTGCAGCCGGAGAATGTTTTTGACTACCCTTCCGTTTCAGTCATGATACTTTCCGACGAGGATCTTCGGACCGTTGCGAAGAGAGCGGGTATCAGCCTCACGGATGGACATTTTGTGCTGGCATATGATCTTGTGAACATTGACACTGATCAATACAAAAACACTTTTGAAGGAGCTGCAGTCCCCGGTTTTGCAAGCTATACGGTAAAGAATCCCTTAAAAGCGAAAAAGGGTGAAGAGATCAAACTTTGCAGACCGGGTCTGGATGAGGAAGCAGACGATTATGTGACCCTGACTGCCCCCGTGACATTCGCCGGATATGTAAAGAGCAGCGATATCGAAGACCTTTTTAAGCTGAGGGGAGACAGTGTCTGGCTGTTTATGAACGAGGAGACCATGGAGTATCTTGAGACCGCCCTTGCGGACGCCGCTGATCTCGGCATAGTATCGGAGATGATCTTCTTCAGCACAAAGACCGGGGATACGGATATCTTGAGACGGCTCTCACAGATCAAAAATTCCTTCGGTGACAGCGTCCTTTATTCGGCTTCGCTCCTTACCGGCACCGAGGACCTTAAGAAGGCGGTGGTCACCATGGCACGCATAGTTTCCGTATGCTTTACGCTTCTTATCGGTGTCATATGCCTTCTGAACCTTTACAA
>JAEEGL011229334.1_pt1 | contig 11233 bp, 5 predicted proteins | sample 9134231 | NCBI WGS metagenome assembly JAEEGL01 (sample SAMN16246548, study PRJNA631951) | gut metagenome | biome: gut microbiome; feature: rumen; material: fiber-attached | host: Bos | place: Iran: Karaj | collected 2018-10
AGGTGCCGCCTAAAAGGCGGCACCTCTTTTTTATTGATCCAAATCACTGTTCTTTGGATGATCCGTTCAGATGATTGATCATGCTGGCCATGTAGCCCGCACCGAATCCGTTGTCGATATTCACCACAGCAACGCCGCTGGCGCAGGAATTCAGCATGGACAGCAGTGCGGAGATCCCTCCGAAGGAGGCGCCGTATCCCACGCTGGTCGGCACTGCGATGACCGGACAGGCCACAAGTCCGCCGATCACGCTGGCAAGCGCTCCTTCCATGCCTGCGATCGCAATGACCACAGACGCGTCCAGGATCTCGTCCAGATGCGCCAGCGTCCGGTGGATCCCTGCCACGCCCACGTCATAGAGCCTGCAAACCTGGTTGCCGAATGCCTCCGCTGTGACAGCGGCTTCTTCGGCTACGGGAATGTCACTGGTCCCTCCGGTCGCGACAACGATCCTGCCGATCCCGTCCGGCTCCGGCAGTTCGCCGATGATTCCGATCTTTGCTTCCGCGCGGTAATCCAGCGTATGAACCTTTCCGACTTCTTCGGCCGTTTCCCCGGACATCCTGGTGATCAGGATCGTCTTCTGCCCATTTTTTATCATCACGTCCGCGATCCCGATGATCTGTTCCGGCGTTTTTCCCGCGCCGTAGATGACTTCCGCCATCCCCTGCCGGATCTTCCTGTGCAGATCCACCTTTGCATAGCCCACGTCGACAAACGGGTCCATTTTGATCTTGTGCAGCGCTTCGTCCACCGAGATCGTTCCGTTTTTTACGGCTTCCAGTGTTCTTCTGATTTCACTCTGCATTCCGCATCTCCTGCTCTCCGGAGCATTCAGTCAGCCGATCACATCTTCCATCGTATACAGTCCCGGGCCTTTGCCGGCCAGATACCTCGCTGCTTCCACCGCGCCTTTTCCGAAGATCGCCCGGGAATAAGCCGTATGACGGATCTCGATCACCTCGTCCGGACCCGCGAAGATCACGTCGTGGTCGCCGACGATCGAACCGCCGCGGACCGCGGATATGCCGATCTCTTTCGGGTCGCGTTTTTCCCTGCGTGTACTGCGGTCGAATACGAAATGGTATTCTCCGTCCATCGCCTCATTCAGGCTTTCTCCCAGCGCAAGCGCAGTACCGCTCGGGGCATCCAGCTTGCGGTTATGATGCTGCTCGACGATCTCCATGTCGAAGCCGGCCGGCGCCAGCAGTTTTGCCGCCGTCTGGATCAGCTTCATCATCAGATTGATGCCGAGCGACATATTCGCAGAGCGGAGGATCGCTGTTTTTCTGCTGTATTCACTTACCTTTCCAACCTGCTCCTCGCTGAGACCGGTCGTGCACAGAACCAGCGGCAGCTGCCTTCCGGCGCAGTATTCCAGGATCCCGTCCGTTGCTTTGCTGCTCGAAAAATCGATCATGGCATCCGCCTGCACATCGCACGCGTTGATATCTGTAAATACCGGGTAGCTGCGGGTTTTGTTATCGGAAATATCGATCCCCGCCACGACCTCAGTCTGACCGTCCGCTTCGATCAGATCCGTGAGGACCTGTCCCATATGGCCGTTGCAGCCGCTTAAAATTATTCTGATCATATGAATCTCTCCCTTTTTCCGCCGTCTTTCATCCGAATGTCACATTGACGTGAGCTGAAGGATGGCTGTTGATCCGGCGAATCCTCAGTTTTTGATCTCAAGTCCGAAATCGATCATGGCCTTTTTCAGCCTCTCTTCGTTCGCCGGCTCCATCTCGCAGAGCGGCCCGCGGAACGGGCCGACTTCCAGCCCCATCAGGTTCATCGCCGTCTTGACCGGGATCGGATTGACCTCGCAGAACAGCGCGTTGATCAGCGGCATGGCTTTCAGCTGCATCGCAGCGGCTTCCTTTACATTGCCTTCCAGATACTTGGTAACCATATCATGCATGAATTCCGGCGCGATATTGGATACCACGGAGATTACGCCGAGACCGCCCAGAGAAAGGATCGGCACGGTCTGGTCATCGTTTCCGGAATAAAGTTCCAGGTTGTCGCCCGCCAGATATTTCGCTTCGGCGATCTGTGAAAAATTGCCTCCCGCCTCTTTGATCCCGACAATGTTTTCCACGTTGTTGAGCAGGTATCCCGCGGTGGCCGCCGTAATGTTGCAGCCTGTTCTGGAAGGAACATTATACATGATGATCGGCAGACTGACCGATTCCGCGATCTTTGTATAATGCATGATCAGGCCCTTCTGCGTCGCCTTGTTGTAATACGGCGTCACGACCAGCAGCGCGTCCGCGCCTGCTTTTTCGGCTTCCTGCGACAGCCAGATCGCGGTATCCGTGCTGTTGGAGCCGGTTCCTGCAATGACCGTCACGCGCCCGGCAACGGTATCCACACAATGTTTGATCACATCAACATGCTCTTCCTCGCTGAGGGTCGCGGATTCGCCCGTGGTCCCGCAGATCACGATCGCATCGGTCTTTCCGGCAATCTGCATCTCAATGATCTCATCCAGCTTCTCATAATTGACCTGCCCGTCCGCATGCATCGGGGTTACAATGGCTACTGCTGCTCCTGAAAATACTGACATGTTTTCCTCCTTCATGCCTGCCGCTTCTTAACGCCGGCAGGCTCTTTGTGCTGACAACATCGGTTTCTCTTACGGACAGGACATTTCCGAACCGTTCATATCATCTGCTTTCGCATCCGTTTTCAAAAAGGATCGCCGCTGTAAAGGGCGATTCCGCCGCCGGATCACACCCGCAGCGAATCTTCCGCAAAAGCAACAATGAGCGGCCGAAAATGGTCGCTCACAAAACATACGTATCATTCTAATACGAAATTGTTGATCGATAGCGCTCCATCTTCTGATGACAGTCACAGACCTCTTAAATCTGTGCCCAAGGAAACAAGTCCGGCCCTTCGTTTCCTTTCGGCGTATTCCCCTTTCGGCTGCTTTCCTCTGTATCCGGTACATCCGGCAGCTTACTGATGAAACACGCGACCTCTATCCGTTCAACGTGTACTATAGCACCGGGAAGCAGGCTTGTCAAGGCGGAATTGCACTTCATTCCGCGTACGGGGCAGGGGATGCAGAGCAAACAATAGGAAGTCGACGACAGAGGTGCGAGCATAGCGCGGGTGCGGGAGACACTGTCTGAGGGTGCTTTGTACCTCGCCCGGAGGGCATCTGAACAAAGCGCCCGAGTTTGTCGGAGCACTCCGCAACAGGCGGCGGAGCGCCGATGAGGAGACGACGTGTGAGCGTGCATCCCCTGTGCAGCGCGCAGCATGCGATTCCCCGTTCCGGTTATAAAAAACTGCCGCCCTGATTGCTCAGAGCGGCGGTTATTAACAGTATTCATTTTTCAGCCGGCCAGATGCTCGATCAGGATCTTCAAACCGATCGCGATCAGGATCACTCCGCCGGCGATCTGCGCGCCGAAACGGTACCTCAGGCCAAATACATGGCCGATCCCGGTTCCCGCGATACAGATCCCAAAGGTGACCGCACCGATAAACACAGCTGCCGGAAGCAGCGGCACCTCAAGCAGTGAAAATGTGATCCCCACCGCCAGCGCATCGATGCTCGTGGCTACGGCAAGCAGGAACATGGTCCCGAATGACAGATCCGCGGAGTACTCCTCCTGCTTCTTCCGCCCGGCGATCGCTTCGCGAAGCATATTCACTCCGATCACCGCCAGAATACCGAACGCGACCCAGTGATCCACGGCTTCGATCTGCTTCAGGAACCTGCTGCCGAGAAAGCTTCCGATCAGCGGCATGACGGCCTGAAACACTCCGAACCAGAGTCCGATGAGGATCGCATGGCCTGCTTTCAGCTTCCGGATGGCCAGCCCCTTGCAGACGGACACCGCAAAGGCGTCCATCGCGAGAGCGACCGCAACCAGTATCAGTTCCGGCACGGTTTACTCAACTCCTGCCTCTTCGGGAACCTCCGCAGTCTCGGAGATCTCCGGCTCTTCCGTCTCCGCCGGCTCTGCCGGAACGGTTTCTTCCTCTTCGGCTTTTTCTTCCCAGGTGCGCTGCACCGGAAGCTGCCCGTCGGAATCCAGCTTCGTAGAGCTGTAGTATTTCATGCCGGTTCCTGTCGGAATCAGCTTGCCGATGATCACGTTCTCCTTCAGACCGATCAGATGATCGACCTTGCCCTTGATCGCAGCGTCGGTAAGAACACGGGTCGTCTCCTGGAACGATGCCGCGGACAGGAAGGAATCCGTCGCCAGAGAGGCTTTTGTGATTCCAAGAAGGATCCTCTTTCCGGTTGCCGGACGCAGGCCTTCTTCTTCCATCTTCTCGTTGGCGTCCTCGAAATCGAGGAAATCCACCATGCGGCCCGGGAGGAAATCCGTGTCGCCGATATCGTCTATGCGCACCTTCTTAAGCATCTGGCGCACGATGACCTCGATATGCTTGTCACAGATCTCAACGCCCTGCAGACGGTATACTCTCTGCACTTCGCGGAGCAGGTAATCCTGCACGTCGCGGACGCCCTTGATACGCAGGATGTCATGCGGGTTGACGCTTCCTTCCGTCAGCTCGTCGCCGGCCTCCAGCTCCTGTCCGTCCGTGATCTTGATGTGCGAACCGTACGGGATCAGATAGGTCTTGGAAGAACCGTCTTCCTGATTCGTGACAATGATCTCGCGTTTCTTTTTGGTATCCCTGATCGTCGCCGTGCCTTTGATCTCGGTGATGATCGCCAGACCTTTCGGCTTACGCGCTTCAAACAGCTCCTCAACACGGGGAAGACCCTGTGTGATATCGCCGCCGGCAACGCCGCCCGTATGGAACGTTCTCATCGTCAGCTGCGTACCCGGCTCGCCGATGGACTGCGCGGCGATGATGCCGACCGACTCCCCGACCTGCACGACTTCTCCCGAAGCCATGTTCGCGCCGTAGCACTTGGAGCAGATCCCCAGACGGCTCCGGCAGGTCAGGATCGTACGGATCTTCACCTTTTTCAGTTTTTCGCCGTTTTCATCCACGCCGTTGCGGACGACCTTCGCGGCACGCCGCGGTGTGATCATCTGGTTCGCGCGTACGATGACGTTTCCTTCCGCGTCCTTGATCTCCTCGCAGGAGAAGCGTCCCGTAATTCTTTCTTCCAGGCTTTCGATCAGTTCCTGCCCGTCGGAGAACATGGACACATACATGCCCGGGATCTCTTTTCTGTCAACGCTGCAGTCCGTCTCGCGGATGATCAGCTCCTGGGAAACATCGACCATTCGTCTGGTCAGGTATCCCGAGTCAGCCGTACGCAGGGCCGTATCGGAAAGGCCCTTTCTGGCTCCGTGCGCGGACATAAAGTATTCCAGAACGTCCAGGCCTTCACGGAAGTTCGATTTGATCGGCAGCTCGATCGTATGGCCGGTCGTATCGGCCATCAGGCCTCGCATGCCTGCCAGCTGCTTGATCTGCTGGTCGGAGCCTCGGGCTCCGGAATCCGCCATCATGAAGATGTTGTTGTATCTGTCCAGACCGGAAAGCAGCTTGCGCGTCAGTCTGTCGTCGACGTCTCTCCAGACTTCGATCGTTTCGTTGTAGCGCTCTTCTTCCGTGATCAGACCTCTCTTGAAGTTCCGGGAGATCCGGTCCACGGTCTCTTCGGCCTCTGCCAGGAGCTCGGCCTTTTCCGCCGGCACCTTCATATCGGAAATGGATACGGTAATGCCCGCGATCGTAGAGATATGGTAGCCCATATCCTTGATGTTATCCAGTACCTCGGCCGTCTTGGTCGCGCCGTGAATATCGATGACCTTGACCAGGATCTGCTTGAGCATCTTCTTGGAGACCATGAAGTCGACCTCCGGAAGCAGCTCGTTGCCCGGCACCGAACGGTCCACATAGCCCAGGTCCTGCGGAATGATCTCGTTAAAGAGCATTCTGCCGAGGGTCGTCGTCACGATGCAGCTGATCGGTTCGCCTTCCGCGTTTTTGCCGGAAAGGCGGACGTTGATCCTTGTCTGCAGAGTAATATATCCGTTTTCGTAAGCCAGGATCGCCTCGTTCAGATTCCTGAACGAACTGTCCTCGCCCTTGGAACCTTCCCTCATCTGGGTCAGGTAATAGATGCCCAGGACCATATCCTGCGAAGGAACCGCTACCGGTCCGCCGTCGGACGGCTTCAGCAGGTTGTTCGGGGAGAGCAGCATAAAGCGGCACTCTGCCTGCGCTTCCACGGAAAGCGGAAGATGCACGGCCATCTGGTCGCCGTCGAAGTCGGCGTTGAACGCGGTACATACGAGCGGATGCAGCTTGATGGCCTTGCCTTCGATCAGGACCGGCTCAAACGCCTGGATACCGAGACGGTGCAGCGTAGGCGCGCGGTTCAGCATGACCGGATGCTCCTTGATGACGTCCTCGAGAACGTCCCAGACTTCCGGCTGCATCTTTTCAACCATCTTCTTCGCGTTTTTGATATTATGCGCAAGCCCGTTCTTCTGCAGTTCGCGCATGACGAACGGCTTGAACAGCTCGATCGCCATTTCCTTGGGCAGACCGCACTGATAGATCTTCAGCTCGGGCCCGTTGACGATGACCGATCGGCCGGAATAGTCCACACGCTTGCCCAGAAGGTTCTGGCGAAAACGTCCGGATTTGCCCTTGAGCATATCCGAAAGGGACTTCAGTGCGCGGTTTCCCGGTCCCGTGACCGGACGTCCGCGTCTGCCGTTGTCGATCAGGGCGTCCACGGCTTCCTGCAGCATCCTCTTCTCGTTCCGGACGATGATGTCCGGCGCGCCGAGATCCAGCAGTCTTTTCAGACGGTTGTTGCGGTTGATGATCCGGCGGTACAGATCGTTCAGATCCGACGTCGCGAAACGGCCGCCGTCCAGCTGGACCATAGGACGCAGATCCGGCGGGATCACCGGGATGCAGTCCATGACCATCCACTCCGGCTCGTTGCCGGATTCGCGGAAGGCCTCCACGACCTCCAGACGCTTGATGATACGCGCGCGTTTCTGGCCTGTGGAATTCTCCAGGCCTTCTTTCAGTTCTTCATATTCTTTTTCCAGGTCGATCGCCATCAAAAGCTCTTTTACGGCTTCGGCGCCCATGCCCACGCGGAATTTGTTCCCGTAGACTTCCCGGGCTTCCTGGTATTCCCTCTCGGTCAGGACCTGCTTGTAAGCCAGGCGGGTCTCCATGGGATCCAGCACGATGTAGCTCGCGAAATAGAGCACGCGCTCCAGAGTCCGCGGGGAAAGATCCAGGATCAGACCCATTTTGGACGGGATGCCTTTAAAATACCAGATGTGCGAAACGGGGGCCGCCAGCTCGATGTGGCCCATGCGCTCGCGGCGCACGCTGGATTTGGTGACTTCGACGCCGCAGCGGTCGCAGACAACGCCTTTATAACGGATCTTCTTATATTTGCCGCAGTGGCACTCCCAGTCCTTGGTCGGTCCGAAGATCCGTTCGCAGAACAGGCCGTCTTTTTCCGGCTTCAGAGTCCTGTAGTTGATAGTCTCCGGCTTTTTTACCTCGCCGTGCGACCATTCGCGGATCTTTTCCGGCGACGCCAGGCCGATGCGGATCGCGTCAAATATCAGCTGCTGATTCGTTCCAATATTTCTTCCTGTTTCCGGCATTTATTTTCTCCTTTTTTCCGATGCAGAGATTAATCCTCATCCATACCGTCATCATAGCTCTCGTCTTCGTCTTCATAAACCAGAGTATCTTCCTCCGGCTCTTCGAGAGTGACGAGCTCTCCGTCCTGGAATTCCTGTTTCCCGAAACCGTGCCGGGCAAAGGATTCTTCCTGGTCGGTGTACCTGTCGCCTTCCATGATGGAGCGGAAACTGGTGTTGCCGTAATCAACAGATTCCATGATCTTTACTTCTGTATTGTCATCTTTGAGCACCCGGATATCGAGTCCGAGAGACTGCAGCTCCTTGAGCAGGACCTTGAAGGATTCGGGAACGCCCGGTTCCGGAATGTTCGTGCCCTTGATGATCGCTTCGTAGGTCTTGACACGGCCCACGACGTCATCGGACTTCATGGTCAGGATCTCCTGAAGCGTATAGGAAGCGCCGTACGCCTCGAGGGCCCAGACTTCCATCTCGCCGAAACGCTGGCCGCCGAACTGGGCCTTGCCGCCGAGAGGCTGCTGCGTTACCAGGGAATATGGTCCGGTGGAACGTGCGTGGATCTTGTCGTCGACCAGATGATGCAGTTTCAGGTAATGCATGTGGCCGATCGTAGTCGGTCCGTCGAAGCATTCGCCCGTCCTGCCGTCCCGCAGCTGCACTTTGCCGTCGCGGGAGATCGGTACGCCTTTCCACAGCTTTCTGTGATCCCTGTTATCGCTGAGATACTGCATCACTTCCGGAAGCAGGAGGTCTTTGTATTTCTTTTCAAAGTCTTCCCACTCGGTATTTACATAGTCGTTGGCGAGTTCGAGCGTATCCTGGATATCCACCTCGTTCGCGCCGTCGAAGACCGGTGTGGAGATATTGATGCCCAGCGCCATTGCCGCAAGGCTTAAATGGATCTCCAGGACCTGTCCGATATTCATTCGGGACGGAACGCCCAGCGGGTTCAGCACGATATCCAGCGGGCGGCCGTTCGGCAGGAACGGCATATCCTCTACCGGCATCACGCGGGAAACAACACCCTTGTTTCCGTGACGTCCGGCCATCTTGTCGCCTACGGAGATCTTTCTCTTCTGCGCGATATAGATCCGGACCGCCTGGTTCACACCCGGAGGCAGTTCGTCGCCGTTCTCCCTTGTGAACACCCTGGCTTCCACAACGATGCCGGATTCGCCGTGCGGGACTTTCAGGGAAGTATCCCTGACTTCTCTCGCCTTCTCACCGAAGATCGCGCGGAGCAGCCTTTCCTCCGCCGTCAGCTCTGTCTCGCCCTTCGGCGTGACCTTGCCGACCAGGATATCTCCGGCACGGACCTCCGCGCCGATACGGATGATGCCCCGCTCGTCCAGGTCTTTCAGCGCGTCGTCGCCGACGCCCGGAACATCCTTGGTGATCTCTTCCGGCCCGAGCTTGGTATCCCGGGCTTCCGCCTCGTACTCTTCGATATGGACCGATGTATATACGTCGTCCTGCACCAGTCTTTCACTGATCAGGACCGCGTCCTCGTAGTTGAAGCCTTCCCAGGTCATGAATCCGATCAGCGGATTCTTTCCGAGCGAAAGCTCTCCGCCGGAAGTGGACGGACCGTCCGCGATGACTTCGCCTTCTTCCACATGGTCGCCCTTCCAGACGATCGGCCTCTGGTTGTAGCAGTTGCTCTGGTTGCTGCGCGTAAACTTCTGCAGATGATATACGCTGCGGGTCCCGTCGTCATTGTCGGTGCGGATCTCGTCGGAAGACGCGTAGGTCACCCTGCCGGACTTTTCCGCAAGCACACAGATGCCGGAGTCCCTGGCCGCCTTCGACTCAATGCCCGTACCGATGACCGGTCTCTCCGTAAACAGGAGCGGTACGGCCTGGCGCTGCATGTTCGAACCCATCAGCGCACGGTTCGCGTCGTCGTTCTGCAGGAACGGGATCAGGGCCGTCGCCACCGAGAAGACCATCTTCGGGGAAACGTCCATGTAATCGAACAGTTTCTTCTCATAGGACTGCGTCTCGTCACGGTAGCGGCCGGAAACATTCCTGTGCAGGAAATATCCGTTTTCGTCCAGCGGCTCGTTCGCCTGCGCCACGTGATAATTATCTTCCTCGTCCGCCGTCATGTAGACGACTTCCTCCGTAACGCGCGGATTGTCGGGATCCGTCTTGTCGATCTTGCGGTACGGAGCTTCGATAAATCCGTACTGGTTGATCCTCGCGTACGAAGCCAGGGAGTTGATCAGACCGATGTTCGGGCCTTCAGGCGTCTCGATCGGGCACATCCTTCCGTAATGGGAATAATGGACGTCACGCACCTCGAAGCCTGCACGGTCTCTCGAAAGGCCGCCCGGTCCCAGAGCGGAAAGACGTCTTTTATGCGTCAGCTCGCCAAGCGGGTTGTTCTGGTCCATAAACTGGGACAGCTGCGAAGAGCCGAAGAACTCCTTGACCGCGGCCGTGACCGGTTTGATATTGATCAGGGACTGCGCCGTGATCGATTCCAGGTCCTGTGTGGTCATTCTTTCGCGGACCACTCTTTCCAGACGGGAAAGGCCGATACGGTACTGATTCTGCAGCAGTTCGCCCACGCAGCGGATACGGCGGTTGCCGAGATGATCGATATCATCGTCGTTGCCCAGGCCGTGCTCCAGGTGCATGTTATAGTTAATGGAAGCAAAGATATCTTCCTTTGTGATATGCTTCGGGGAAAGCTCGTGCACGCGGGCCGCGATCATTTCTCTGAGCTTATCCTCGTCATCTCCCGCTTCGTTCATGATCTCTTCAAGAACCGGATAGAAGACTTCTTTCGCGATATGATACTCTGCCGGGTCGATATCCGGGATCCATTCGGTGATATCCACCATCATATTGGAAATGACCTTGACGATCCTTTCCGGTGTCTGCACGAGCACGGAAGGAACCGCGGCGTTCTGGATCTCGTCCGCCAGTTCGCGCGTTACGATCTCGCCTTTTTCCGCCACGATCTCGCCGGTCACGGTGTTGACCACATCCTCCGCCAGTTCCATTCCGGCGATCCGGTTGCGGTACGCAAGCTTCTTATTGAATTTATATCTGCCGACTTTGGCCAGATCATAACGGCGCGGGTCAAAGAACATCGCCGTGATCAGGCTCTCCGCGCTCTCCACGGCGAGCGGCTCGCCCGGCCTGATCTTTTTATACAGTTCAAGCAGGCCTTCCTGATAATTGGTGGCCGTATCTTTTGTAAAGCTCGCCAGGATCTTCGGCTCTTCGCCGAAAAGCTCCACGATCTCGGAATTCGTTCCGATTCCGAGCGCGCGGATCAGGACCGTGATCGGTACCTTTCTGGTACGGTCGACACGGACATAAAAAACGTCGTTGGAATCTGTTTCATATTCCAGCCATGCGCCGCGGTTCGGAATGACCGTGCACGCAAAGAGCCGCTTGCCCAGTTTGTCATGCGTGACAGCATAGTAAATACCGGGCGAACGGACGAGCTGGCTGACGATAACACGCTCCGCGCCGTTGATCACAAACGTGCCGTTCGCGGTCATCAGGGGCAGGTCGCCCATGAAGATCTCGTGTTCGCTGATCTCTTCTTTATCAAAATTGTGCAGACGCACTCTTACCTTTAAAGGAGCCGCGTATGTTGCATCTCGCTGCTTGCATTC
>JAEEGL011937932.1_pt1 | contig 11233 bp, 6 predicted proteins | sample 9134231 | NCBI WGS metagenome assembly JAEEGL01 (sample SAMN16246548, study PRJNA631951) | gut metagenome | biome: gut microbiome; feature: rumen; material: fiber-attached | host: Bos | place: Iran: Karaj | collected 2018-10
ATGCCCACGATCATGCGGACAAGCTCGGGCGTGTCCCAGACAAGCTGCGCAAGGCCGTTTCCGAACATGAAAAGGTTTTCCTGCGCCTTCTGCCTGCTTTGCTGCACGGCCGGGTTTTCCAGATCGACAAAGTCCATCTCCATCTGCTTGTCGGAGAAGACCTTGGAGAAATAGCCCCACATGCCGCCTTCCTTGTCGGTCACCACCTTGTCCATGGCGTTTTTGACCATGGAAAGGACGAAATTGATCCCGATGACGAGAAGGACATAGAGCGTCAGGCGGTCCACGTCGCGCGCGCCGGCGATCTCGTTGATGATCTTCGCGGAGAACCAGATCGTCACGAAGGGGGAAAGCGATTCGACCGCAGCGGACAGGACCTTTGCCCGGATAAGGCCCGGGCAGCAGGCGGCGAGGATACGGTAGCCGCGCCGGGTGACGCGGATGCGTTTACTCAGCTTCATGCTCCCCCTCCTCTCCGACCGGGTTTTCCCGGTAGTATTTGGCCTGCGTATCGAAGAGAGAACGGTAGCGGCCGCCGAGGGCGAGCAGCGTCTCGTGCGTGCCTTCTTCCGTGAGCCGTCCCTGCTCCATCAGGATGATGCGGCTGCAGAAGCGCGTGGAGGCCAGGCGGTGGGAGATGAAGACGGTGGATTTGCCCGCCATCATCTCGTCATAGGTCTCATAGAGGCGGTTTTCGGAGAGCGGGTCGAGCGCGGCGGTCGGCTCGTCGAGCAGGATCAGGGGCGAATCGCGGTACAGCGCCCGGGCGAGCATCAGCTTCTGCAGCTCGCCGCCCGAGAGATTGACGCCGTCGTCCCAGAAGCTGCGGTCGAAGCGGCTGTGCAGGCCGCCCGGCAGAGACTCGATCTTTTCCAGAAGTCCGGCCTCGGCGAGGCACCGCGCGGCTTTTTCCTCGTCGACGTTCTCGCCGAGGTCCTCCGCGACGATCTCGGCGATCGTCACAGGAAGGATGGAATGATCCTGAAACACCGCGCCGAAAAGGCGGTAGTACGCGTCGCGGTCATAGCAGCGGATATCGACGCCCTCGTAGAGGACTTCACCTTCCGTCGGCTCGATCAGGCCGCAGATGAGCTTGACGAGCGTTGTTTTCCCAGCGCCATTTAAGCCGACCACGGCAAGATGTTCGCCGGGGCGCAGCGTGAGGTTTATGTCTTTCAGAACGAAATCCCCGTCCTCGCCGTAGCGGAAGCTGACATTCTTCAGCTCGATCGTACCCGGATTTTCGAAAGCCCCGATCGGCACGCCGCCCGAGCGGCGGTAGTGCTCGGGGTACTCGAGATACGAGCGGAAACGGTTGACGCTGACATTGAGCATCTGCGCGCGGCCGATCTGTCCGAGAAGGCCGGAAAGCCAGGTCGAAAAGCCCGCGATGACGTTGAAATAGAGGACGAACTGTGCGGCGCTGATCTTTCCCTTCAGCGCCATGTACAGAAGGAAAAGATAGGCGGCGCCTTCGCGGATGAGCGAAAGCATGCTGTCCGCCGCGGACACGCCGAACAGCCGCGCCGTATACCTTCTGTACCAGATAAGCAGACCGCTCAGCTTTTCCTTATAGATGCGGTCGAACCAAAGCGCCATCCGGTAGAGCCGGATGTCCTTCGCGGCCTGGATATCGTCCGAGATGCGGATGACGTAGTGAAGGTACTGCTCATAGGACGCTTTTTCTTCTGTGTTTTTCTCCACCCATTTCACGAGCCGCCGGTTCCAGAAATAGCCGGCGAAGGTCGCCGCGACGAGAAACAAAAGGATCCACGGGCTCAGCGAGATGAGGATGCCGAGAAAGGCGCCGAGACCCAGAAGGCTGGAGAAGAAAAGCACCGCCGCGTCATAGGTCTGCGCGAAATAGGAAAAGTTCCCGTTGCAGCTTGCGAAGCTCTCGTCCTGCAGCTTCCGGAAATGATCGTTTTCCTGATTGCGGTAGTCCGTCGTCAGACCCTTGCGGGTGATCATGCGCAGGAAATGCGTGTTCATTTTGAATTTGTGCCAGTAGATCAGGCGGTCGAAGTACTTCTGAAGCGCTTCCGCCGCGGCCAGCGAGACCGCGAAGACGGCGGTCACGGCCAGAAGCCGCCCGATGCTCTGCCCGGCCGAGATCTGCTCGATAACGGCCTTGGGCAGATAGGCGGTGATCAGCGGCACCAGCGTATTGCATACGATGACCCCGGCGCAGAACCAGATAAGCGCGGGACAGGTCTGCGCGGCGGCCTTTATGCAGTACGCGAGATTTTGCGGGATCGAGTATTTTTTGTCTTGATCCATATTCACAGGTTCCTCCAGGGTAAATCGGGGGCACCTGCGAGAAACGGGGCGCCGGACAGACGCCGGCGGCCCCGGATTGCAGGTCCCCGTATCAGTCGTACAGGCTGTAATACTCCATCAGCTTTTTGGCCTGCTCATACGCGAATTTGCGGATCTCGTTGCGGTCGCGCTGCTCCTCCGGCGTCTCGCGGAAGCGGAAAAGCTGCACGGAGGGCGGGTTGTCCATCGGCACGATCTCGCAGGATTCGAGGATGTTGATGCAATTTTCGGCGGCGTCGAGGATCTCGTCCAGCGGCGCTTCGATGCGCGTGAAGATCGTATCCCAGCCGCGCACGGCAAGCGCCTGCTTGACGCGGTTGATCGCCTTCTGCGCGTACTGCTCGCGGTTGCCCTGCGGTAGGATGCGGCTTTCGCTGCGGTTGCGGTACAGACCGAACATGGCCGCCACGATCGACGGATCGCGGATCGTGCCGTCCGGATAGATGATGCCGTGGAGCGGGCCCCAGAAGCCTTCGATGGTGAGGCAGAAGATATAATAGCCGATGTGGTACTTGTCGCACATCTGCAGTTCGATCTCATAGGGGTTGGAGCGGCCGATGCAGCCCATCTCGTTGTTGATGACCGGCTTGCCGCCCTGCTCTCTGCCGTACTCCATCGCTTTCTGATAGACCTCCTCGACCTCGCGGCGCGTCGTCAGGTAGTCGTGGAAGGCGATGACGTCCACAAGGTCGTTGGTCGATTCCAGATGCTCGACGCGCTCGTGGCCGACCGTGATCGGGGTGTCGGGGTCGAGCTCGCGCAGCATTTCGACCTGTCTGCGCAGATCGGCGCGCAGGATGTTGTAGCGGCGCTGATATTCCTCGGGATCGGAATCCTTGACGCCGTAGAGATACTGGTTGCAGAAGGGCTCGTTGTAGGCGTCCCACATCAGAAGGTTCGGCTCGTTTTTCAGAAGCTTTACCATGGCGCTGAGGTAGGCGCGCTTTTTCTCCCACTCCTCGTCGGTCAGCGCGTGGTAATCCGCGTAGCCGTTGCCGCTCGAGAGGTGGCAGGTGAAGGTCATGCCGTATTTGGCAAGCAGGCGGACATAGGCGAGGAAGCGCTCCTCGCTGCCCTTCGGATCGGCATACCAGCGCTGCTCGAAGATGCCGCAGCGCACGGAGTTGACCCGCAGCTTCTCCGCCGCGATCTTCAGCTCAAATTCGACCTGTTCCTGCGTCTTGTTCCCGGTCCAGCCGTGGTGCACGCCCCGGATATCGCTGTAATCGCCTTTTACGCGGTCTTTCCATGTTACGGGACACATACTCGTGTTCTCCTTTCAGATACAAAAAAATGAGGATGAAGCATTACACATCCATCATAACAAAATACCGGCGCGGTTTCAATACGAAACCGCGCCGGCGTCGGAAAAAGGCCGGCGTTCTTGCCCGGGTGCGTCCGTTTTTACAGCGCGCCCATATCCCGAAGGGCTTTTTCGATGTCCTTCCAGCCGCGCGTGCGGACCATGCCGTTCGCCTCTGCGTCGAAATCCTCGTTGTACGGCGCGGAGACGAGGATCTTCCGGTAGCTGCCGCCGAGCAGATTGTGCACGCCGTCGTCGATCAGCACGTCCCCGCAAATCAGATGCTTGTTGGACGTCAGGATCATGTTCTTCCAGGTCAGGAACGGATAGTAGCGGAAGATCACCTTGTCCATCTTCGGGCGGATGATCTGGTAGGGCGTGTCGGTCACGACATAGACCGTATGCCCCTTCGCGATCAGCTTTTCGAGGCACTCGCGCGCGCCTTCGATCGGCTTCATCCGGTCGTAGAGGACCTCGTTCAGTTCCATCCCGTAGACCTGTTCGCGCGTAAGGCCCGGGTAGGCGGCGCACATGTCCCATTCCCGGAGATCCTCATAGCGCACGTCCCGTCCGTAGGTCTCGTTCAAAAGCGCGATCCATTCCTGCGTCAGATTTTCCAGGACGCCGTCGGCGTCGGTCAGTATGATCATCTGGTTTTTCCTTTCCGTGCGTGCGCTTTGCGCTCAGATCCCGGCGCGCAGGTTCTCCACCGTGCGCTTCTCAAGCGTCACCTGCTCGAAAAGCCGGACGCCGCCCTCGCCGGCGGGGCTCTGCGCCTCCAGACCCACCTTCACGCTCTCGCCCACGGGCAGGCGGAACAGGCGCACCATGTCGAAGCGCTCGCCGTCCAGGGAATAGTGGACGCAGAAGACGTCGCCCTTTCGCACGATCTGGAGCCAGATGCTTTCTTGCTCGATGTTGCAGCCGTTCGCGTCGTCCGAGACCTCGTTTGTCACCACGCAGACCACCGCGTTCGTGCCGAAGTCCGAGCGTTCAAAGGCGGCCTTCGCCCACATCCGCTCGTCCCGGATCACCATCAGGGCGCAGGCGTCATAGGTATAGCGGTGGTTCGGCCGTACCTTCGTGCGGAAGACGAAGTCGCCGCTCACCTCCGTATAGAGGACCGGCGCGTCCGCGACGGGCGCGGGCAGCGCGCCGTTTTCCGGCACGGGGTTATTAAACCAGTCCGTGCGCGGCGGCGCCGCGATGGCGATCTCGCCGTTTTCCGCCGTCACGGAGCTTTCGTTGAGCCATTTCCATCCCGCAAAATCCATGTGTTTTCCCTCCGGTTCTTTGATTTTTCTGCTTTCAGTATAGCAGATGCGCCTGCTTTGCACAAGATGAAAAGGCGCGCATCCGGGCAGATCAAAAAACAGCTCATTTTTTTTGTTTTTACATATTGTAAAATGTTGGGGGTCTGTGGTAAAATCCATGCATCGGGAGTTTCCTTCAAAACGGAAAACGCTTCCGATATATTTGTTGAGAGGAGAACACATTGATGAAAAAAGGCATCAGAAGAGCAGTTGCGCTGCTTCTCGTTCTGGCGATGACCTGCGCCTTCGCCTTCGCCGCGGATGACGGCGGAGAAGACAGCAACCTGCTTGTCTATTTCACCAAGACCGATCTTTCCATGGAAGTGGGAAGAGAAACCAGCCTGACCGCCAAGGTGGAGGGCGCCGATCCCGGCGCCGACTACTACTGGGAGAGCAAGGATGAGTCTGTCGTCAAAGTGCGCGGCAGCGGCAAGACCGGCAAACTCCAGGCGATCGGCGCAGGCGTCACCGAGGTCTATCTGACCGTCACGAATCCCGACGGCGTCTGGGCTTCGGATTACATCTATATTTATGTCGACGACCTGTCGACGCCCGTCAAAGTGACCGGCGGCGGAAAATATACGATAAAAGCCGGCGAAAGCCAGAATATCTCCGCCTCCGTTTCCGGCGGCAGCGGCAGCTATACCTTTGAATGGGACGAGGAAGGCGCCGTCAGCGTGTATGACAAGATGCGCCAGAACGCCACGGTCTACGGCGGTCAGGAAGGCACCGGCCGCATCTATCTGACCGTCTATGACGCGGAAGACCCGTCCAACAACGCCACCGTCTACTGGGACTTCACCGTTACGGCCGCCTACAGCGCCCCGAAGGCAAAGCTGGACAAGACCAGCCTCAAGCTGAAGGCCGGCGAGACGGCGACCCTGACCATGTCCGTCACCGGCGGCAGCGGCAGTTTTGAGTATTACTGGGAGAGCGACAACATCAGCGCGGTCACGGTCTACGACGACGGCAGGACCGCGACGATCACCGCCACCAATTATCCCGTGCCCGGCGCCGACTCCGCGCAGATCCGCGCCGCCGTGCTCGATACCGAGACCGGATCGCGCAGCGATATCCTGATCTGCAGCGTGACCGTTACGGGCGGCAGCGCCTCCTTCAACGCGTCGACCTCCGTGGCAATGGGCACCGAGCTGAGCCTGAACGATATCGCGGGCATGATCGCCGACGCGTTCCGCAGACAGCTCGGCTCGACGCTGAACTATTCGGCCAGCGTCCGTCTGGACAATCCGGACAACCGCATCGGCACGATCTATCTGCAGGATTCCAGCGTCGTCAACAGCTATACCAGCTATATATACGCCACGCTGCAGGATATGATCTTCCGTCCGAGCGCGAGCGGTACCTTCAGCACCGGCTATACCATCACCGACAACGGCAAGACCATCTCCGGCACGATCACCATCACGGTGGTCGGCGGCACGTCCATCCAGAGCGCAGCGCTCGACAGCAAACAGCTGAAGATGGAGCCGTATTCGACCCATTATCTGTCTCTTTCCGTCTCGCCGAGAAATGCGGACTACTCCGTGCGCTGGGCTTCCACCAATGAACGCATCGTCAGCGTGATCGGCACCGGCAGCACCGTCATGCTCCAGACCGGCAACATGACCGGCACCGCCGTGATCTCCGCCTATGTCGTCGACACCAACGGCAAGGAGATCGTATGCACCTGCGAGGTCACCGTCAGCAGTCAGGCGGAGGTCTACAATCCCACCCTGACCGTCACGATGGGATCGGACTATACCGGCACCTCGGTCTCCGACAGCCTCGCCACTCGCTACAGGGATGTGTTCGGCATGACGCTCGGCACCGACGCCGTCATTCGCTTCACGTCCGTCGGATCGAGCTTCTACGGCACGCTGTGCACCGCGAACGGCAGAGCCGTCGTCGCGAACCAGGATTATACCCTGCAGGATATGATCTATATGTACTTCGTACCCAACGCGGTCGGTACCTATACTCTGTCCTATACGCTGACCTACAGAGAGAAGACCCTGACCGGTACGATCTCGGTCTATATCAAGGCCGCGAACATCCAGATGACGATGTCCCCGACCGATATGGTGCTTTCGCAGTACAGCGAGCAGCCCATCACCGTTACGATCACCCCGGCCAACGCCTATTACAAGATCAACTGGGTCTCCGATGATCCGAGCATCGTTTCCGTAAAGGGCAACGGCACTTCGGCCACCGTGTATTCCGGGAACAAGACCGGCGTCGTCAACGTGACCGCGATCGCGACCGACTCCAACGGCGCCGAGGTGCGCCGCGTCTGCGCGATCCAGGTCAGCAGCAAGTCCAATGCTTTCGACCCGTCCGTCTCCACCACGCTCGGCGTGCCGTATACCGGCACCGGCACATCCACCGCCATGCGCAATCAGTTCTATGATCTGTACGGCGTGAAGCTGGATGACAGGCAGGCGACCATCACCTTCGCCTCCACCGGCAACAACGACGTCGGCGTGATGCGTCTTACGGACGGCACCGCGATCCGCGCCAATACCGCCTATACCTTTGAGCAGTACATACAGATGTACACCCAGCCCGTCGCGACCGGCACGTTCAGCGTGCCCTACCTGCTCAGCTACAGCGGCAGGACGCTGAAGGGCACGGTCTCCGTGATCGTCAAGGGCTCGGAGATCAGCGTCACGCTGAAGCTCAGCTCGAACGATCCGTATCTGTTCTCCGACAGCCTCTCCGGCGGCTACGGCGGTCTGCTCCTTTCGGAGGCCATCCGCAATTCCGTCGGCGCATCCTGGAGCTATCTGCGCTTCTCGAAGTTCAGCGACGATTCCGGCACGCTGTATCTCGACAAGAACTCTACCGCGCTGACTGCGTCCACGAACGTGACTGCCGGCGCACTGAGCGGCCTGTACTTCAAGCCGGGCAAGCTGACCGGTACCTTCACCGCGAAGTTCACCGTCTATAACGCCGCGGGCGGCGTTCTGGGCAGCGGTGAGTTGAACATCGTCAAGCAGGACATCGTCTTCACCGACGTCGCCGCGAACGCCTATTATGCTACCGCCGTGAACTGGGCGGTCAGCAAGGGCATCACCTCCGGCACCGGCGGCACCCTCTTCTCCCCGAACATGCAGGTCACCCGCGGTCAGGCCGTCGCCTTCCTGTGGCGCGCGGCGGGCCGTCCGACCCCGACCCTGACCGAGAATCCGTTCACGGACGTCAAGAAGGGCGACTACTACTATGAGGCCGTCCTGTGGGCCCTGCAGCAGGGCATCGGCTACGGCACCAGCGCCACCACCTTCGCCCCGAACGCCACGCTGAACCATGATCAGCTCCTGGCCTTCCTGTGCCGCGCCAACGGCGGCTATGCGGGCGGCGACAACTGGTCCGACCTGGCCGTGAACTGGGCAAGAGAACGCGGGCTCCTCAGCGGCATCCCCGGCACCTTCAAGGCCAACGGCCCCTGCCCGCGCAGCGACGTTGTCTATTACCTCTGGAAGAATTACGTCGGCTGATCCTTTCGGCCCCGTGATCCGGCTTAAGTAACGCCAAAGCGCCCGACCCCTTCCGCAGGCTCTGCCCGCGGAAGGGGTTTTTGCGCCGCTCTGCGGCCCGGATCGCAAGCAATACTTGACAGAATCCACGCGATACGATAGAATTGTGAAAGTTACGGCGCAGAGAAGGACTTTGCATGCCCTCCGCGCCAATTTTTGACTCGAAAGGAAGTAATGACTCCTCCTATGGATGGCGACAGTCGACCTTACTGGATCGTTACCGGCATCTTAGTGATCCTGGCGGCCGTTTTCGCGCTGATCGAAACGGCCCTGTCCTCTGTGTCGAAGACACGCATCAAGGTGCTCTCGGAGCGCGGTGACTCCAGAGCGAAAAACGCCCTGTATGCGATCGAGCATTTTGATCAGGCGATCACCACTCTGCTCATCTGCACCAATATCGTCCATATCGCGGCGGCGGCCCTCGTGACCCGCGTCGTCGCGCGCACATGGGGCCTCGGCGCCGTGTCCGTAAGCACGGTCATCACCACGATCGTTGTGTTTTTCATCGGAGAAATGCTGCCGAAAAGCATAGCGAAAAAGAACAGCGAAAAGTATATACTGGCAAACGCGGGACTGCTTCGCCTGCTCATGAAGCTGTTTACGCCGATTTCTTTCGTTCTGGCGAAGATCGGCGAATTCGCGTCCCGCTACGCAAAAACCGAACCGGAGATCTCCGTAACCGAGGATGAGCTTTACGACATCATCGAGGACATGGAGGAGGAAGGCGTGATCGACGAGTCGCAGAGCGACCTGATCGCCTCCACGCTGTCCTTCTCGGACGTCACGGTCGAGGCGATCCTGACGCCGCGCGTCGATCTCGTCGCGCTGGATGTGGACGAGACGCCGGAAGAGGTACTGGATATCATCAAGAACACCAACCACAGCCGCATCCTCGTGTATGAGGATACGGTGGACAATATCATCGGCGTGCTCCAGACGCGCCGCTTCATGAAGCAGTATCTGAAGCACAGGCAGATCCCGGAGCTTCGTCCGATCCTCGACGAGGTGTATTTTACGACGGCGGCCGCCAATATCGACGAGCTGCTCGCCGACATGTCGAGGAACAAGCTGAACATGGCCGTCATCGTCGACAACTACGGCGGGACCATGGGCATCGTGACGGTCGAGGATATCCTCGAGGAGATCGTCGGCGAGATCTGGGACGAGGACGACGTGATCGAAGAGCCGATCGTCAAACTCGGCGACAACGTATATGAGGTCGACGCCGGAGAAGCGGTCGAGACCCTGTTTGAATTCATAGAATACGAAGACCCCGAGGAAAACGAGGACTTCGTGAATATGCCAATCAGCGAATGGGTCCTGTCCACCTTCCACGCCGTGCCGGAAGAGCAGGACATGTTCGTTTATCATCATCTGCACGTGACGATCTCCGAAATGAACCACAACCGGATCCTGAAGGTCCGCGTGGAGGTCATGGAGGAGGACGAAAGCGAGCTGGCGGAAGCCGCCGAGGCAGAGGAAGAGCCTTCTCCCGAAGCTGAAGAAGCGGAGACGCCCGCGCAGACGGACGGCGCCGCCGCATCCGATCCGGAAGGCGGTGATGCCGAATGACAGCCATCGTTCTGACAGGCCTCGGCATTTTGCTGTGCGTCTTTCTTTCCGGCACCTTCTCGGGCTCCGAGATCGCCTATACCTCCTGCAATGAAGTGCGCATGGAACATGAGGCAGAGGACGGGAACGCGAAGGCAAGCCGCGTTTTGAAGATCCTGAAGAATTTCGACAGCGCGCTCAGCGCGATCCTGATCGGCAACAACCTCGTCAATATCGCCGCGTCCGCGCTGACTTCCGTGTTCATGCTCCTTCTTCTGGGCACGGACCGGTGGACCTTCATCGGAACGATCCTGGTCACGGTCCTCGTCATCATCTTCGGCGAGACGATCCCGAAGATCACGGTGAAGAAGAACGCGAACACCACCGCCATGAACGATTCGGTCTTCATCCTCGCCCTGATGGCGGTTTTGAAGCCGCTCATCTGGGTCGTCGTCGGCCTTGTCGGGCTGATCACGAAGCCGATGAAGGAGGTAAAGACCGGCGCCGACGAGGAAGAATCGGTGGAGGAGCTGCGCTCGATCATCGACACCGCGGAGGACGAGGGCGTGCTCGACCCCGACCGCACGGAGATCGTGCAGGCCGCGATCGACTTCAACGAGATCTCCGCCTTCGAAGTCATGACCGCCCGCGTCGACATCGAGGCGATCGACATCGAGGATTCCGCGGAGGAGATCATGGAGAAGATCCAGGATTCCCCGTATTCCCGTTTCCCGGTCTATGAGGAGAGCATCGACAATATCATCGGCACGCTGCACCTGAACCATCTGCTGCGCGCGATGACGGACGAAGGCCCGGTCGACCTGCGCTCTCTGCTCATGCCGCCGTGCTTCGTATACAAGACGATGAAGCTTCCGAAGGTCCTCAATACCCTCAAGACCGCGAAGCAGCATCTCGCCATCGTGACGGACGAATATTCCGGCACGCTCGGCGTCATCTCGATGGAGGACGTGCTCGAGCAGATCGTCGGCGACATCTGGGACGAGACGGACGAGGTCGAGCCCGAGGTCGTGCAGGTCGACGAATCCGCCTACGAGCTCGAGGGCGACATGATCATCGACGATTTCCTGGAGCTGACCGGCATCAGCGCGGAGGATTTCGACTACGAATCCGATACGGTCGGCGGCTTCTGCATCGAATATTTAGAAAAATTCCCCGAGGAAGGCGACCGGTTCGAGTACAACGGCTATGAACTC
>JAEEGL012003926.1_pt1 | contig 11233 bp, 5 predicted proteins | sample 9134231 | NCBI WGS metagenome assembly JAEEGL01 (sample SAMN16246548, study PRJNA631951) | gut metagenome | biome: gut microbiome; feature: rumen; material: fiber-attached | host: Bos | place: Iran: Karaj | collected 2018-10
ATATACTCCTCATACTCCTGCTTCATACTGTCTGAGGCTGTCTCGCGGTATCTCCTGTTTGTATTGGCGATCAGTCCTTCGAACTGAACATCGTAGACTCCCTCGCCGAACTTGCCCTTGTACGGCACCTTGATCGACCTGTCAAATCCGTGGATGAACATATCACGGATCTTGGCGGGCAGCTTCTCATATGGCGTATCCAGGCTAAACTTATACTCCTTTGCAAGCGCCTCAAGTATGGCATGCGTGTAGCTCTTGGGATCATTTGAAGACTGCCAGCCCATAACCTGGACACATCCCTCGTTAAACGAAAGGGACGGATCCGGTATCATTAGCCTCTCGTCGAACTCCATCCTGAAGCCGAGTCCAGCACACTCAGGGCAGGCTCCGAAGGGGTTGTTGAAAGAAAAGCTCCTCGGCTCGACCTCCTCGATACTGATACCACAGTCAGGACATGAAAAACTCTCCGAGAACCTAATCTGCTCACCGTCTACCACATCCACTATAACCAGCCCATTTGAGAGCTTTAATGCATTTTCCAACGAATCTGTCAGACGCTTTTCGATGCCCTCGCGAACCACCAGACGGTCGATGACGACCTCAATATTATGCTTCTGGTTCTTATCCAGCTTGATCTCCTCATCGAGATCGTACTGGTTCCCGTCTACTATCACGCGCACATATCCGCTGGCCTTCATGCGCTCGAAGAGCTTCTCCTGAGCGCCCTTCCTACCGCGTACCACGGGGGAAAGCACCATAAACTTAGTCTTTTCGGGCTGTGCAAGTATGATGTCCACCATCTGATCGACTGTCTGGCGATATATCTCCTTGCCACAATTAGGACAGTGCGGGATTCCTACTCTCGCATAGAGCAGACGAAAATAGTCATATATCTCGGTCACCGTACCGACCGTGGATCTGGGGTTTCTGTTGGTGGATTTCTGATCGATGGATATGGCCGGCGGAAGTCCCTCTATCTTCTCGACATCGGGCTTTTCCATCTGACCTAAAAACTGCCTGGCATAGCTGGAAAGAGACTCCATATAGCGTCTCTGCCCCTCGGCAAAGATCGTATCAAAAGCAAGCGACGACTTGCCGCTTCCGCTTAATCCTGTAAAAACAACGAATGAATCACGTGGTATCTCAAGACTGACATTCTTCAGATTGTGCTCGTTTGCACCGCGTATCCTGATATATTTCTGCCACTGATCGGGCTTTTTGACCTTCATATAAATACCTCTTCCTAAGTGTGTGAGGTATCATTATAACACAATTTTAGTCCATGTCACGCAGCATATTTTTGAGTTCTATCATCCTGTCGCGATATGTTGCCGCCGTCTCGAAATCCAGCTCCGCCGCGGCCTTTTCCATCTTCTTTTTGATCTTCTCGATGTACTCTTTACGCTCTGCCGCATCCATCTCCTCGGGGCCGCGCTCCATGGAGGTCTCTTCCTTTGCCACGGCCTTGGATATGGCGATGACCTCACGCACGGCTTTTTGAATGGTAGTAGGAGTGATCCCATGTTCCTCATTGTATGCCTGCTGAATGGAGCGCCTTCGGTCGGTCTCCTCTATTGCGACTCTCATGGAATCAGTCATCATATCCGCGTACATTATGACGCGTCCCTTGTCATTTCTGGCAGCACGTCCTATAGTCTGGATCAGTGAGGTTTCGGAGCGCAGGAATCCCTCTTTATCTGCATCCAATATCGCTACCAACGTAACCTCGGGGATATCCAGTCCCTCCCTCAAAAGGTTGATGCCGACCAGCACGTCAAACACATCCAATCTCAGATCCCTGATGATCTCAGCGCGTTCCAGTGTATCTATATCCGAATGCAGGTACTTGACCTTGACGCCAAGCTCCTTCAGATAATCTGTCAGATCCTCTGCCATTCGCTTGGTAAGTGTCGTGATCATGACCTTATTGTGCTCAGCGATCTCCTTTTTTATCTCGTTATACAGGTCGTCGATCTGTCCCTCCACCGGCCGGACCTCAACCTTTGGATCCAAAAGTCCGGTAGGTCGGATGACCTGCTCTGCTCTCAGCATCTCGTGCTCAGCCTCATACTCTCCGGGAGTTGCCGACACAAACAGAAGCTGATCGATCTTTGACTCCCACTCGCCGAAATTAAGAGGACGGTTGTCGAGCGCCGACGGGAGCCTGAAGCCATAGTCCACCAATGTGGATTTTCTGGATCTGTCCCCCGCGAACATTCCTCTGATCTGAGGCACGGTCATATGAGACTCATCTATGATGATAAGGTAGTCATCCGTAAAATAGTCCATCAGTGTCTGGGGCGCCTCGCCGGGAGCCGCACCCGTAAAGTGTCTGGAATAATTCTCTATACCGCTGCAGAATCCGGTCTCCCGGAGCATCTCTATATCAAAATTGGTCCTCTCGGAAATACGCTGAGCTTCTATGAGCTTATCCTCACCCTTGAAGTATTTCACTCTCTCGACAAGCTCTGCCTCTATGGTCTCACACGCCCTCTTTAGCTTTTCCTCCGGAACGACGTAGTGTGATGCAGGAAAGATCGCGGCATGATTCATCTCGCGTCTCGCCTGCCCGGTCAGCGGATCGCATTCCACTATCCTGTCTATCTCATCACCAAAGAACTCCACACGATAGGAGTACTCCGACACGTTTGCGGGAATGATCTCTATGGTATCGCCGCGCACCCTAAACGTACCTCTGGTAAAATCCAGATCGTTCCTGACGTACTGCATATCCACCAGGGATCGTATCACGGCATCACGATCCATCTCCATTCCGGGACGCAGGGAGATCATCATGTTCTCGTAATCCTCCGGCGAACCTATACCGTAAATACAGGAAACCGAAGCGACGACGATCACATCTCTCCTCTCGGAAAGCGATGCCGTCGCGGACAGCCTGAGTTTTTCGATCTCGTCATTTATGGATGAATCCTTGGCGATATAGGTGTCCGTTGACGGAACATATGCCTCGGGCTGATAGTAATCGTAATAGGATACAAAATACTCCACCGCGTTATTCGGAAAGAATTCCTTCATCTCACCATAGAGCTGGCCGGCAAGAGTCTTATTGTGAGAAATGATGAGCGTCGGCTTATTGAGCTGTGCTATGACATTTGCCATGGTGAAAGTCTTACCGGAACCGGTAACACCAAGAAGAGTCTCAAACTGGTTACCCTGTCTGAAACCCTCAACAAGTTCCTTTATGGCCTGAGGCTGATCGCCGGTAGGCTTGTATTCCGAATGCAGTTCAAAGTTCATTTCAACTATATCCCTCGCAGATTAATCTAAATCCCTGCAATGTCGTTGATCACCTCTCCTGCGATGATCAAGCCCGCAACGGAGGGCGCAAAAGCAGTAGATCCGGGGATCGATCTTTTTTTTACATTCCCATCGCGCGTTTTTGGTATCTGCATATCCTCCTGCTCACTTATTTCCACGCCATCTATCTGTGGCATTACAGGCTTTTCTTTGGAGTATACCACCTTCAGGGAATCGATGCCCCTCTTCCTGCACTCATGCCGCATAACCTTTGCCAGCGGACATATCGTAGTGTCATAGATGTCGGAGACCTCAAACATCGATGCATTTATCTTGTTTCCGGCGCCCATGGATGAAATCACAGGAACATTCGCTTCCTTCGCTTTTTCTATGATAGCAAGCTTCCCTGTGACAGTATCGATCGCATCGACCACATAATCGTACTCATGGAAATCAAACTGATCCTGCGTCTGAGGCAGAAAGAAAGTTTTATATGTGCGGACCGTGCAGTCGGGATTGATATCCTGCACCCGTTCCTTTGCAACATCCACCTTGTATCTCCCGACGGTCTTTGTGGTGGCGATTATCTGACGGTTGATATTCGATGAGCATACCTTGTCATCATCTATGAGATCCAATGCCCCGATCCCGCTTCTGGAGAGCGCTTCAACCACATATCCGCCTACTCCGCCTATCCCGAAGATCGCAACCCTCGAAGAAGCCAGCTTTTTCATAGCCTCTTCTCCGTATATCAACTCTGTTCGTACAAACTGATCCAAAACTACCTCTATCAGGCTCCTTATGATCTGTCAGGATGCCGTTTTCTTTTGTTTGTTTAAAAATGGCCTTGCATATTTTTCGTTGAAGAACTCTATCAACGGTCCCATGAAGAAAGCCGTGACTATCGTACCTATCCCGGCTATCCTGGGAATGTGGGATACGGGATTTCCCGCAGCTACATACAGAACACATCCGGCTACAACACAGACCAGATCCGTGCAGATGCGGACATACTTGAACTTTCCGATCTTCCATTTTCCGGATATGACTATCGCCACCGCATCATAGGTCGACACACCCAGATCTGCCGTCATATACATAGCCGATCCAAAACATATCACCACTATCCCGATCACCAGGCAGATCACCCTGAACACCATGGACGGAGCCGGGAACAGCCTTTGAAGCAGATCATATGTGAACTGGGTGATATATCCCAGCAGAAAGAGATTGATAAATGTCGCTATACCAATATTATGCCTGTCTGCAACGATGGAAAAGATCAGCAGGATCACATTGACTATTACATATAAGGTCCCGAATTCTATGGGGATCAGTGAATCCAGACCGCTCATAAGCGACTGAAAAGGATCCACTCCAAGCGCTGCAAGCTTAAACACTCCCACGCTGATCGCGCATATGACCACACCCACAAGAGACATAAAGATGCGTCGCCTGTTTGTTTTCAGATACTCTGTTATCTTTGCCATCACTCTCCTACCTTTCAAGACTCGCATTCAGTGCTATCGCAACGCGTGTCTTCAGGTAAGTGGGGCGCACCGGTTTAACTATATAGTCCTTTGCTTTTACCGATATACATTTTAAGATGGTCTCCTTGTCTCCCTTTGCCGTCAAAAACATGACCGGCAGGTCGTCATATCCCATCTTTCTGATGCTCGATACAGTCTGGATCCCGTTCATTACAGGCATCTCAATATCCATTATCAACAGATCCGGAGCGCCTTTTTCCTTTATATAATTGATCGCTGCAAGCCCGCTCTGAAGAGCGATGACATTATAGCAATCCAGATTCAGCGCATTTGTGGTCTGTTGCAGGCTCATCAGTGAGTCATCGACCAGCATTATGTCAAGAGGCCTTACCTTCTTCGGGGCGCGATCCTCATTCAGATTCTCGACCGTCCGGCTGTAGTCCATCTCCATTATACCGCTTGCTACAATGACGATGTTCTTGTTGGCCGACTCGGACAGATCTATGTATTTCTGAGAATAGCGGATCTTTACGATAGGTCTTTCCGGATCATTTGTCTGCCTTACCACTATTGCGCGTTCTCCGGTAGACAGCATGACCTCAGTAGCTGCAGGATAGGCCGGGATGACCTTTCTCATCGCCTCGACAACAGCCTCATCGAACAGTATGCCTTTTCCACCGATCAGATACTCGAACGCATCTGCGGGTGAGTAAGGATCCTTGTACGGTCTGCGGCTGATCAGGGCATCAAATACATCAACTGCGTGGAGTATCTTGGCCATAATGGACAGCTGGCTTCCGTCCAGACCATTGGGATAACCGCTTCCGTTCTCATTCTCGTGATGGCACATGACAGCCTGTCTGACAGTTGCGGATATATCAGGGTTATCGTAGAGGATATCATAAGAATACTTGGGATGATTCTTGATCTCCCTAAGTTCCTCGTCTGAAAGCTTTCCTGGTTTATTTATGATATCCACGTTTATCTTCTGCTTACCAAGGTCATGACACAACCCTGCCTGGCAGAGCTGCATCAGATCCCCTTCGTTCATACCCATGTATCGTCCTACCACAACGGCATACACAGCCACATTTACGGAATGATGATAAGTGTAATCATCAAAAGAGCGCAGATCCAGGATATCTATGCTGATCGACTTCTTCTTTGCCATTTCTGCAACTATGTGCTGGGCGGAACCGACCAATCCGTTGATATCCGTTTTTTCAACAGCAATGATACTGTTGATGAGCGTCTCCTCGGACACCGGTTCTTCCAGCTCTATATCCGCCGTTTCGGCATCATTGATATAAGCCCCCAGATATCCCTTTTCATCCAGGTAACCGATATACTCGTCCGTGAGCAGCACTCCCTTTTTCAGCATAAAATTCCTGCTGGGACTGACAATATCTCTGCCCAGGCGCATACCCGCTTCCAAATTCTTGACCGGAATAAATCGCATATTCTCTCCTCCCTAAAAACAAACGATAAAACAACTACCGGCTCAACCTATAACATTCTCTAGCTTTTCGATCACAGCCGAAAAAGCATCCCGATCGAAATTCTTTATTGCCTCACACAGCTTTACAACCAGATCACCCACCTCATCGTTCGAATAAGTGGACTCCGTAAACATAATAGTCAGTTCATTGAGCGTTGCAGTATCAAACGAATCCATAGCGTTCTTGGCACGGCTGATCTGTCCTGCCAGAGTACTGTCATCCATAAGAGCGTCACCCTCATCGTCTCCCAGCCCGGCATCCCTGAATGCCTGTGCCAGTGAAAGATATTCATCCCTGAATACCGCATGATTCTCCAGTATAAACTGAAGATCCGAATCGGTTGCCGCATACTCAAGGGCTCGCGCCTTATCCGACAGTTCTGTAGCGCCCACCAGTGCGGCAGAATTCTTGAGTGCATGAACCTTCACTCTGTAGGGCGAGACTGTCTCATCATCCAGCCCTCCCGTTTTCAAGTTTTCATAGTATGAATCCAGATTATTCATATCTCCCGCCGCAGAACGAACAAAGGTCCTGACAAGCTCCTTCACCATACCTACCTCCGAAGAGCTTGCGAGAGCCGTATCCCAGTCCACTCCGTCTATCTGAGGCAGCATGACCTCAGCCTTGACTTCATCCACAGGATCATTTTTCGGACTTCTGATATACTCGATCAGATCCTCATCCAGATATCTTTCCACCATTCTGGTAAACTTTTTGGGTTCGACAGGCTTGAAGAGGTAATCGGTAAATCCGGCCTCCATGTACTTCTCACTCATCCCTCTGATGGCATTTGCCGTCATGGCAATGACCGGAGTGTCCTGATTGGGATGCTCCTTATCCAATCTCATCCATCTCAACGCCTCTATACCGTCCATCCTGGGCATCAGATGGTCAAGGAAGATGATGTCATAATGCTTTTTCTTGATCATTTCCAGCATCTCATATCCGCCGGGCGCCTGATCTATGGATACCTTCAGCTGTTTTAACAGACCTGCAGCCACCACCCTGTTCATCTCATTATCATCAACGATCAGAATGGATGCATTCGGTGCGACAAACGGCGCCGTTTTTTTCTTTTTATATGCTACCGGTTCATCGCTCTGTTCACCGATGGGATCATAGTCGATGACCTTCTGAGGGATCCTTACGGTAAAGCAGGTGCCCACACCATAACGGCTCTCCACCGTGATCTTTCCATCCATTGCCTCCACTATGTTCTTGACCAGTGACAGTCCTACTCCGGTTCCCTCCGTCAGCTTGTTCCTGTCCTTATCAAATCTCTCAAAAAGCTCATATACATGCGGCAGATCCTTATCCCGTATTCCTATTCCGGTATCGGCAACCCTGAGGATCAGCTCTATCATTTCGCTATCGATCGGTCTGTAATCAGCCTGCAGCGATACTCCGCCCTGTGCCGTATACTTAATGGCATTTGTGAGTAGATTGATAACGACCTGCTGAATCCTGACTGAATCTCCGAACAGATAATTGGGAATCTTCTCATTGCATGACATATCCAGGGTAAGCCCTTTTTCCTTCACCTTGATCTCATGCATGACATATACGCTCTGAAGCAGGTTTTTCAGGTCATACTGATCCAGATTGATCGAGAACTTTCCGGTCTTTATCTGCTCCATATCCAAAAGGTCGTTTATGATAGTAAGAAGATGGCGGGCAGCGCGATCTATATTGGAGGTATACTCACTTATCTCGGGATCATCAGTCTCTCTGAGTATCATTTCATTGAATCCGACTATAGCATTGATGGGCGTGCGGATCTCATGACTGATCGAAGTCAGAAAATCAGTCTTGGCATTATTGGCATCCTCCAGCCGATTGATCAGATCCACCTTCTCACTGACGTCCATGAAGATACACAGATAGCAATACGGTTCCTTAAAGTCATCCATGACGGCATTCATCCGAATGGAATAAGTCTTTCCGTTCCTGCCCTTTCGATCCATATTATAGATATCATGTTTCGATTGCTCGAAGGCATCTTTTTCCTCGACTCCGTTTATCGAAAACAGATCCCCTATCATATTCGTGCCGATCTCACCCTCAGGAAGCAGATCCCTGGCATAGGGATTGAGCATGACCATGTGATGATCGGTATCAAATACCACTACACCTACATCGATGAAGTCATAGAGGTTGCTCACGATATTGCCCATGCTTATATCAAACGAATTGAGCTGGGTAGCTGCATACCACAGAACCAGGATGCATCCGGCAGCACCGATCCCGGATGTTGGGATCGCAAACATATGTAACGCAGGCAACAGGGTATCCGGCGCAGAGAAAAACAGAAGGATAAAATTAGCGACGAAGCACAAGGTGATAAACTTTCGCTGGCGCTTGAGCTTATTGGTGAATGCCCATACGAGTCCCAGAGAAAAAGTGAGCAGGAATACAAGCACCACATATATGGAATGCATCGTACGATTAAAGACCATTTCAGGATTGCTGAACCATGTGGTCCAATTCCCTATCCGCACGAATATATCGATATTCTTCCCGGAAAAGCCGATAAAATCCGCGACTGAAAGGACAACACCCAATATCCTGGCCGAGTTCCTTATCGTTTTATTTGTATTACACATTCTGGATACGAAGAATACTTCGACGATGAAAAAACTGTCTATGGCAAAAACGCCGATACGCCTGACTATATATGCCAGTTCAAAATTATCCGTTATTCCGATTATTCCGTAGGAAATACACCAGACAGCTGATGTGAGAGCATACAGAAGTATATACAGACTCATCCGGTCTGCTGCATCCTTTGTTCTCAGAAAAAATCCGATACCGACTACGATCAGCACGGCCCCCAGCATGAGCAGGAGGCAATTGACAGCGATCCACATTTTGCTACCTCATTATGATAGAGCGCCTTTATGTTTCCTATTTTCTGCCGTGGCAATTCTTGTATTTTTTTCCGCTTCCGCAAGGGCAGGGATCATTAGGATAGATCTTCGGGGCTTTTCTGGTCTTCGGTCCGCTGGAGGCTGTATCATCCTTGTTGGTGCCGGTAACCGTGGCCACTTCCTCGCGCGCCACCTTGCGCTCGACGCGTATGCGATACAGTACGGTAACAGTCTCTGTCTGGATGGCGTCATTCATGGCATCCATCATATCGAAGCTGGCCATCTTATACTCATCCACAGGATTTCGCTGACCGTATGCCTGAAGGCCTATGCCCTGTCTGAGCTGATCCATATCATCGATCTCGTCCATCCACTTTCTGTCTATGACTCTCAACAGAATGACACGCTCAACCTCCCTGAACTGCTCGGGATCCGGGAACTCGGCTTCTTTCGCATTATACAGTGCTACGGCTTCTTCATAAAGCTTGTCGATCAGCTGCTCATTATTCGCAGCATCCGTCACGCGATCCGGTGTCACGGGACGAAGGGGAACGACCGGAAGCAGCAGCTGGTTCAGCTCATTATAATCCCAGTCATCCTTATTAACGCCAAGTGCGACCGCATTTACCGCATCCGTGACCTTGGATCTGATCATCTCGAGGATCTGATCCTTCATATTCTCGCCCTGCAGTACACGGCGCCTCTGTGCATATACCAGTTCCCTCTGCTCATTCATGACCTGATCATATTCCAGCAGGTTCTTTCTGATGGCAAAGTTATTACTCTCTATCTTTTTCTGAGCCTTCTCAATAGCTCCGGAAAGCATCTTGTGCTGGATCTGCTCACCTTCCGGCACACCCAGGGAATTAAACAAACTGATCAGTCTCTCGGATCCGAAGAGTCTCATCAGATCATCCTCCAGCGAGATGAAGAACTGCGACTCACCGACATCTCCCTGACGACCGCTTCGTCCGCGAAGCTGGTTATCGATACGCCTGGACTCATGTCTCTCCGTACCAACTATCTTCAGGCCGCCTGCCGCAACCGCCTCTTCATCCAGCTTGATATCGGTACCACGACCAGCCATATTGGTAGCTATCGTAACGGCGCCGTGCTTTCCGGCTTCGGCAACTATCTCAGCTTCCTTCTCATGAAACTTTGCATTCAGTACGTTGTGACGGATGCCCTCCTTTGTAAGGAGCTTTGATACCAGCTCGGAAACCTCGATGGTTATGGTTCCGACCAGAACCGGCTGCCCCTTGGCGTGAGACGCCTTAACCTCATCCACCACGGCTTGATACTTTTCCTTTTGAGTCTTATATACAGCATCATCATGATCGATACGAGCAATAGGTCTGTTGGTCGGGATCTCGATAACATCCATACCATAGATATCCCTGAATTCCTGTTCCTCTGTGAGCGCCGTACCTGTCATACCGCATTTTTTATCATATTTATTGAAAAAGTTCTGGAATGTGATATTTGCCAGAGTCATGCTCTCACGCTTTACCTTGACATGCTCCTTGGCCTCTATAGCCTGATGGAGTCCGTCAGAATACCGGCGTCCCGGCATGATACGTCCGGTAAAACTGTCGACTATGAGGACCTGATCATCCTTTACCACATAATCCTGGTCGCGGTGCATCAGATTATGCGCCCTCAATGCAAGAGTGATATTGTGCTGGATCTCCAGATTCTCCGGATCAGCCAGGTTATCTATATGAAAGAACTCCTCTGCCTTCTTGACTCCCTGTGCGGTAAGATTAACGAACTTATCCTTCTCATTTACGATAAAGTCGCCGGTCTCCTCACGTTCGACACCCATAATGGCATCCATTTTGGAGAATTCGGGCAGATCCTCTCCACGCTTCAACTGACGAGCCAGGATATCGCATTGCTCGTACAGCACGGTAGACTTCCCGCTCTGTCCGGAAATGATAAGAGGTGTCCTGGCCTCATCGATAAGTACCGAGTCGACCTCGTCGATGATGGCATAGTGGAGTCCACGCTGAACCAGCTGATTCTCATAGACCACCATATTGTCCCTCAGATAATCAAATCCGAGCTCATTGTTCGTAATATATGTGATGTCACACTTATATGCTTCCTGTCTCTCCTC
>JAEEGL012653722.1_pt1 | contig 11233 bp, 10 predicted proteins | sample 9134231 | NCBI WGS metagenome assembly JAEEGL01 (sample SAMN16246548, study PRJNA631951) | gut metagenome | biome: gut microbiome; feature: rumen; material: fiber-attached | host: Bos | place: Iran: Karaj | collected 2018-10
ATCCCCCTTCGCTTGCGAAGCCTTTTGTTACTATTCTTGTTACTATGTTACTGTGTCTTTAAACTTTTACTCTGTCTCCCCCTTCCTTTGTTACTATTTTTGTTATTCTGTTACTGTGTCTTTAAACCTTTACTCTGTCTCTCTCCTTTACTATGTTCCCATCAAAAAATGATACAGCCGGATGCCTGCGCAGACATCCGGCTGTGTTATTGGTTGGCCGTAAGGTATTTGAGGAAGTGTTACTTTGTTGCCCCTCATGTCATAGCCGTGAATACTCTGTCGATGCCAGGAAGCACGGACAGGCCTTGCTCACGTGGGGCAGTTCACAGTGCCCGATAATCTTTGCGTCGGGGTAGTCGAGCTTCAGCGACTGCAGCAGGTGCCACAGTGAGGCTTTCTGTGCATCGGTACGTGTGTCCATGGGACGCCCGTGCTTATCGAGGCCACCCTCGTAGCAGACGCCTATAGAGTGCTGATTGTAGTGCTTAGCATGTGCGCCTACGAGGTTCTCATGGCGTGTCTGGTACACCTTGCCGTCACGAGTGACATAGTAGTGGTAGCCGGTGAACCCGAAACGCGCTGCGTGGTCGGCAATAAGCTTCGTGACAGGGTAGGATCGGTCTTCGCGCGTCGCGCTGCAGTGAATAACAATTAAATCAATTCTTCGCATATTTTTGCATGTGTTTTTAGTAATTAATTAATGGCCAGATTTTGCATCGGTTCTACACGGTTTTCATGGATCTTCTCAACTTTAATAAGTTGAGTAAGGAGGTAAAGGAGTAAAGGAGGTAAAGGAGTAAAGGAGTCAAGGAGGTAAAGACCCCCCTTACCCAACAAGCAAAAGTGGAGAACTCTAACGCCGTGTGGTGACAAGTTCGTAACGACTTATGGAGTGCTCCTTTCGGAGCAGAAATCCTTCAAATCCTTACAAATCAAACAAATAATTTGATAGATTTGATTCGATTTGTAAGATTTCTCGGCGAAGCCGACTGGATTAGATGAGGCTATTATCTATCCTTCTATTACTCTGTTACTGTGTCTTTATAAACCCATACTCTGTTTTTATCTCCCTTCTCTTGCGAAGCCTTTTGTTACTATTCTTGTTACTTTGTTACTGTGTCTTTCCTTCTTCGCCCGCGAAGCCTTTTGTTACTATTCTTGTTACTTTGTTACTGTGTCTTTCCCTCTTCGCTTGCGAAGCCTTTGTTACTATCTTCTGTTACTATGTTACTGTGTCTTTAAAACCCATACTATGTCTTCTTCTCTTCGCTTGCGAAGTCCTCTCTATTCTTCTGTTACTATTTTTGTTACTATGTTACTGTGTCTCTCCCCCTTTACTTTGTCTCCTCCCCTTCGGGGAGGCCGGGAGGGGTTTCACTTTGCGAAGCCTTTGTTACCTGTGTAAAGACATCATGCCAGGCAGCTCTGTGTGAGAAACGAGCTCACTACTGCCGTGAGAACAGTAATGATGAACTGAATGATCGTTTTCCAGGTCTTGAGATTTTTTATCATGTCAAGGAAATTGAAGTGATATTTTGTCGTTAGAGAAAGAAAGGAATTACCAAGAATCGATACTTCTAGTCATCGATGGTAATCCCTTTCAGTCAGAGCCGTCCGATTAAGGATTAGTGTCCCCGTCAGTCGTCACGTTAGCATTGCCAGTCACGACGGTCGCCTTCTTCAGCGTAGCGTCCAGGTCGAGGCTCTTCGGTGTGAGCTCACCGGTAGCACGTGCGCGGAGCTTCACGCCCAGGATGTTCCCTGACGACGTGAAGTCCTCAGGCGCGGCAGCACCTCCCGGCCTGTTCTTGATACCGATGGAGAAGATCGCCAGGTCGGGCAGCTTCACGTTCTTGCCCTCCAGGAGCAGCTCCTTGATACAGCTCACCATGTCACAGAGGATGCCGCGGATGACGCCCTTCGAGAACGGGCTGTTGTGGTTGGACATGTGCTCTGACAGCCCGTCGAGATCTACCGTCTCCTCGATGAAGGGGTGAGCGAAGTACATGCCGTTGACACTCGATTTCGAGTTCTTCAGTTGTTTTACGAGATACTTAATCATGGTTGATTTGAGATTTGAGATTTGAGATTTGAGAATAGAAGTGCACTTTTCACTCTGCAAAGGTACAACATTTGTGTTAGTCCATTCATGCACAGCGTGAGCAATGGCATACACCGATGCACTTCTATGCACTTTTCTCACGGTTCTCCAAGATATTCGCAGATAAGTGCCACCTCTTTAGGCGTGAAGAACTTCGCCTTTTTAGGTGAGCCACAGGCGGCGATAGCGTCATTCAGTGGCTTACAGCGCCTGATGTAGCTGGTGAGCCTGTTTACTGCCACATGCGGGTCTGCGGTGTCGTGGAAATACATCAATGCAAGTTCTGACTTGCCATACGCTTGGATCTTCATCATAATTCACTTGTTTACGTCGTCTAAACAGCCTCTTTCCCTGCCCTAACCACCCTCTTTTCCTGCCCTAACCACCCTCTTTTCCTGCCCTAACCACCCTCTTTCCCTGTCCTAACCAGCAGTTTTTTCTCCTCCTCATCTCCCCACCTCCTCATCTCCTTTACCTCCTCATCTCCTCATCTCCTTTACCCCACTTCTATCGTCCCTTAACTCCCCCTCGCTCGAGCTCTGCTCGCTTGCTACCAAAGGGACGCAAGAACTCCCCCAAACAATCTCCCCCTTAACTCCCCTAAAAAAAACTCCCCCCTTCAATTCTCACACAGAGACACAGAGAACACAGAGTTGTTCGCCTCTGGCATGCGCAGCCTCCGTGCTCTCTGTGACTCTGTGTGAGAAACTCCTCCCTCCGAACTACCATCCCTTAACTCCCCCTCGCTCGAGCTCTGCTCGCTTGCTACCAAAGGGACGCAAGAACTCCCCAAAAACAAACTCCCCCCAAACACAAACTCCCCCAAATCAATCCCCGCCCTTTTCTGTTCCGGCGTGGCGTGTCTCTCCAGAATGTCGTTCACCTCCACGCGCAAACGGTACCTGTCGTTCGCCTGTCTGGCCACCTCACACCATGCGATGTAAGCCTCCATCGTCTCGTCGGTAGGCGGGAAGAGCGTCACCTGATGCCCCCTCAGCGGTTTCAGACATTGCTCGTTAAGGTTCGTCGCATACACCACAGCCATCCAGTCACACTCGGGGAACAGCTCGCTGAGGATGACCGCCGACTGCTCCTTCTTCACCACACATACGGGTCGTCTGTTCACACCGCTGCCCCCTGTACCCTGCGTGTCACCAGCTGCTCCCTCCACTTTTGTGGCATTCAGTAGATGCAGCCCGAAGAGACAGTGCTCCGCATGCCACGTCCCCAGTAGCTGTGGCTCCCTTGCTTTCAGCATCACCGACACCCACTCCTGTTCAGCGCTCCGTTCGACAGCATTCTCAGCTCCGCTGCCGTGGGCAGTCCCTTCAGCATCACTCGCATCCCCGCTGCCGTGAACAGTCGACTTGTAATCCCCGCCACCACCAACGACATGCCCATCACGCACCCTTCCTTTCTCATCGATCATCCAGAAGATGCAGCGTCCGCTCTTGCTCTTTCCCAGCAGGTATCGCTCGGCAGCCCGTGCCATCTGCTCTTCGGTGAGCCATCCTCTGGCCACCACCTCCCGACAGAATGCCGAGTCATCGGCACGGCACGCCTCCACCATGGACTTCTGTTCCCTTGGCAGTCCCAGCTCCCTGCGGAGCACCTCGAACGACGGTGTAAGAATCTCTTTCAGCTTCATACCTTTTATCTCCTTTTTCCTCCTTTCTACTCCTTACTCCTTTACTCCTTACTCCTTTACTCCTTTACTCCTTACTCCTTTACTCCTTTACCTCCTTTACCTCCTTACTCCTTTACCTCCTTACTCCATCTTCCTCCTTCTTCCTCCTTTTTCCTCCTTCTTACTACTCAATATATATATTGCCCCCCCTATATATAGGGGGGCAAATATATTTATATATTTATATTTATATATATATACAACCCCCTCATTTTACCACAGATTTCACAGATTTAACAGATTGGCTGCGCATGGTCATGCCATTTCGCAGATTTATTCAGATTACAGCGGCTGAAGCCGCAATTTCTCGGTAGAGCCAAGTCCTGCACAATTTGTGTAATCAATGGCCGCTTGCGGCCAAATCTGTGTCATCCATTATCATCTTCAAATCTGTTTAATCTGCGTAAACTGTGGCCGTTTTCATACATGAGAAAGTTGAGATAGTAACAGAAGAATAGAGAAAGGATTAGCGGGCGAAGACCAATCCGTGTGATCCGACCAATCCGTGTTCGCTTCTGAGATTGTTAAGTAATGATTATAAAATATCTTGGGACGATTTTGTTTTAACATATAATGACCATGTAGTTGTTCATATAATTGCTGCGCGCAGCCATTAATGAATAATTCGTGGAAATTCGTGTTTAAAATCATACCAACTTGTTTTTTTACTGTTACTAAATAGATTTCTTTGTATGGAGATAATAGCCTCAACTAATGCAGTCGGCATAGCCGAGAAATCTTTCAAATCTAACCAAATCTTTCAAATTATTGTTTGATTTGTAAAGATTTGAAGGATTTCTGCTCCAAAAGGAGCACTCCCATAAGTCGTGACGAACTTATTACTAAAGAAAGAACAAGGAATGGCCTTTATCCGACATTCTGTTACTATCTCCTGTTACTTTGTTACTGTGTCTTTAAAAATCCCATACTCTGTCTTTTCCCTTATTTGTTACTATCTTTGTTACTTTGTTACTGTGTCTTTAAAACCCCTACTATGTCTTCTTCTCTTCGCTTGCGAAGACCTATTATGTTACTATTCTTGTTACTCTGTTACTGTGTCTTTAAAAATCCCTACTGTGTCTTTAAAATTAAATCCCTTACTCTGTCTTCCCCCTCCCTTAGAACGGCAGTTCATTCTCGCAAAGCACCACATACTGTGTACCCGTGTCCAGAGCCGTCTCCTTACGGATGATACCCTGTGCCACCGCCTCGTTATACTGTGTGTAGTAGTACGAACGGCTCTGTATCTTACTCAGCTTCATCGCCACCGCCATTACCTCGTTAAAGGGACGCTGTCGCCTGTTCCCTATCACCTCTGTGAAGAGCAGCTTCAGGTTCCACTGCCATTTCCCGTCGTCGCCAAACGTCAGGAACCTCTTGTCGAACGACTCCCATTTCACCTCTGGCACTGCAGCCACCGTCGATGGCGACTTCGGACTCTTCCAGCGTCCACGCTCGTCACGAGGCTGTTCGTCAGGCCCCTCGCATGCCTCGGGCAGCCCCTCGTCCGATAGCTTGTAATACATCATCTGTCTGGCCTTCTCCTTGCGCGACATGTAGTGTTCCACCCTGAAGATATCCTTGTCACCGTCCTTGCTGGCGAGTAAGTCACAGCAGAACACCTCAAAGGCCTTGTTCATCATCTCCGTGCCTATCGAGCCTCGCATGTTACGGTCAGCCTCACTCTTGTTCTGGTGCAGCACGCTGACGATGCAGCACTCATAGTGCTGTGCCCAGCACATCAGCTCCTCTACCGTCTGTGTGGCCTGTGTGGCATCATTGATGTCGAGCATCAGGTCCTTGATACCATCCAGTATCACCAGGTCAGGCTTATAGTTGGCAATGGCCACGCGCAGCAGCTCCCTGCGCTTCTCATAGCCCATGCCGCGCACGTTGATCGCAAAGAACGTGTCGTTGATGCTGGTGACAGCCGCCATTGGCATGATCCTGTTGACAAGGATGTCCTGTGTCGACTGCTCACTCTGCTCCGTGTCATACCACAGCACACGCAGTGCCGCTTGCTCCCCACCGTTCCCCGTGGTGGCGCCAGGGGTAGGGTAGCGCTCCAGTGCCAGCACCTTCGGTGTGAGACATGCCGCCATGATCATCGACATGAACAGCGTCTTGCCACTCTTCGCCTTTCCTGTGCCTGCCACCAGCTCACATACGGGGAAGCAGGGTGTGCCGTTAAACTTGAACAAGAAGCGCATGGGTGGCAGGTCCGTCTCTGGCGTGATACGCCGCTGCTCCACCAGCTTCATCAGAGCAGGTACAGAAGCAGCTGCCCCCTCCTGAGGCAGCTCCCTTCTGATGAGGTCCATAGGCTGTTCCATCGTCACCTCCCTTCGTCCACGAGGTCATAGTAGTCCATACCGTCGGCTAAGGCCGTGATGACCCTTCCCAGCTCCCACCACAGTGCCAGGAACAGCTTGTCGGAGCGTCGTGAGCTGTGGTAGCACAGTGCCACCATCAGGCGTAGCAGCTGGTGTACGCGCAGCAGTCCTATGCCCTTGCGTGTCATCTTCTTGCGGTTGATGCCGGCATCATCGCTCACAGCCGTCAGCCATCCGTTGTCCTTCACGAAGTCGAGCAGCAGCCCGGCGAACTCGCTTGTCAGTTTCTCTCTCTGTTTCATGTTCAGAAGTCTTTTTAGTGATACATTTTGTTCTTTTGCGCCCACCATCCGTGGTACGCGCTTCAAAGGTATCAAAAGACCCCGAGAGTGTCGTGACAGCATGTCGTCACCAAAAGCAAACGGACGTTAACAATCCTCCCCACATTTACGATACATTAACGGGAAGGAGTAAAGGAGGTAAAGGAGGTAAAGGAGGTAAAGGAGTAAAGGAGGTAAAGGAAGTAAAGGAGTAAAGGAGGTAAAGGAGTAAGGAGGTAGAGGAGTAAAGGAGGTAAAGGAGTAAAGGAGGTAAAGGAGTAAGGAGGTAAAGGAGTAAGGAGTAAAGAGGTAAGGCCCCCCTTACCCAACAAGCAAAAGTGGAGAACTCTAACGCCGTGTGGTGACAAGTTCGTAACGACTTATGGAGTGCTCCTTTCGGAGCAGAAATCCTTCAAATCTTTACACATCAAACAAATAATTTGAAAGATTTGATTCGATTTGTCCGATTTCTCGACTAGCCGACTGGATTAGATGAGGCTATTATCTATCCTTCTGTTACTATCTTCTGTTACTCTGTTACTGTGTCTTTATAAACCCATACCCTGTTTTTATCTCCCTTCGCTTGCGAAGCCTTTTGTTACTATTCTTGTTACTTTGTTACTGTGTCTTTCTCTCTTCGCTTGCGAAGTCCTCTCTATTCTTTTGTTACTATCTCCTGTTATTCTGTTACTGTGTCTTTCACCTTCTTCGCTTGCGAAGCCTTTTGTTACTATCTTTTGTTACTTTGTTACTGTGTCTTTAAAAACCCTACTATGTCTTTCCTTCTTCGCTTGCGAAGCCTTTTGTTACTATTCTTGTTACTTTGTTACTGTGTCTTTAAAAACCCATACTATGTCTCCCCCTTCTTCGTTTGCGAAGCCTTTTGTTACTATTCTTGTTACTCTGTTACTGTGTCTTTAAAACCCCATACTATGTCTTTAAAAACCATACCCAGTCTTTAACCCATACTCTGTCTCCCAAATATAAAAAGAATTAATTTTCCAATACTTTATTGCTATTTCCCAAAAAAAGTCGTACCTTTGCCCGCGATATACGGCCTGTTACAGGTCCCATCAAAAACAATAAATGTACACACCCCACCTATGTAGCTGGATATCAGCGCAGAACGTGAACAGTGACATCGCTAACCATCACCCTTCCGTGTCACCGCCAAGCATCTTGGCAGTGACCCCCAACTATGTTTAGCTGAATCACCGTAAGAGTCAGCGCAGCCAACACCAAAAGAGATGAGAAAAATGTTTGGTACTTTGGGAAATAATCAGTAACTTTGCAACAAAATTAAAACTTCTGTCAACAATAGCATCTCCTAGTTTGCAATCAGCATACGATTTCGTGAACATTGTGAAGACCCGAGCTGCCGAAGTTGAACAGGCATCAAGGGCAGAACGGCGATTTGGCCGAAGTGCCAAGGATTTCCTCCGTGAGCTACGAGCTGAGAATGAATGAAAGTTGATTTATACAATGAATAAGATCGAAATTAATAATACAGGAATCACGGTTGACGTGTCTGTTTTCTTGTTCAAGGAAGACGATGTTTTTCATGCTTACTGCCCAGAGTTAGAACTTGTCGGCTACGATTATACAGAAGAGGGAGCAAAGAAGAGTTTCGAATATGTGCTCAAAGACTATCTCGACTATACGGTTGAGAACGGCACATTGGAACAAGACCTTATGAATCATGGGTGGCGCAAGTCGAAGACTGGAAAGGTGACAGAGCCGACAGCTTCCTCATTGTTGAGGAGGAGTCAACTGAGGAAGGTCTTAGGCAAACGTGAGTTTAGCAAATATTCTGTTCCTGTATTGCTATGACTCGTCAGAAGTTGTCGAATATACCCCTTGCGGATTTCCGCCGTTTCCTTTTTGACATGGGCTGTACACGTACTGAACAGGGGACAAGAGGACGTGGTGGACATGAGAAATGGACTAAGCCAGGCCTCTTGCGACCGATAACTATTCAAAGTCACGTTGACCCGGTTCCGGAGCTGATTATTCGCAATACCCTGTCCAATTTGGGCAAGACGAAACAAGACTTCTTTGATTGGTATAGCAAAAGGTAACCAGAGCATGAGACAGTTCATACGGTTCCGTGCTTCCGACGCTGTGCTATACAAGAGTAGTGCTCAAACGAATCACAAAGCGCTCTACCGCTTTTATCAAGCGCAGCAACTAAAAGAATCATCACCCTTAACTGTGAACCCTTAACCGTGAACCCTTAACCAAAAGGTCCCCCTTCTATGACGCAGTTGAATGATCAAGACCACGCCGCTCAGATGGCGGACATGAAGCGCTTCGACGAGCAGATGCCGTCGGTGGGAATCTTCTGGTATGATCCGGAGGATCACTCGCTGTTTGGCGTCAGGAAGAAGGAGCTTACGCCGCGTGAGGTGGAAGAGGCGGCCGAGAATGGGAAACCCTTCGTCAACTACCCGCACCTTCATCGACAGGTGTGGGCCAAGGAGTACTTCCGGGCGCAGGCCAAGCACTCCGCGACCAAGTTCAAAGGTGACTACACCCTGATTTCCCGTGGCTGCGTTGCGTGGGTCATCGATAAGTTCATCGTGCTCGTGGGCCATTGGGCTGAGCCCATCCAGGAGGAGCTCACGGCGCTTATTGAGCAAGAGTTCGCCCTCCCGTACTTCGAGTTTGTGTACGACGAGCACTGGGACCTGGGCGTGGAGCGAGAACTGAATGCGTTCAGGGGTGACGTGTCGCAGGAGGATTTGTGGCATGCCATTGAGCAAGACCAGGAACTGACGCTTAAGCCATCGGTGATAGCGGCTGATGAAGGTGAGGCTGTTGATCTTGAAACTTTCAGGGCAGACTTACATAGGATGGTGGAAGAGATTTATGCCGAGGGATGATGGAGTATAGGTGCAAGATTAGGCCTCTTGCGCAGCGAAAGATAACCTCCTTCTACTATAATGTAGCCAAGAAGTACCGACATACCTACTCTAAGGAGCTGATGCATAAAAATATCGATGATGCTGTTGATGCGATGTTTCAGATAGAGCGCACACTCATCCGTAGAGAGCCGACACTGAAGCGTTGGGCAGGCTACTACATGGCTAATACAGATCGGTGGTACTTTGCCTATACCGTAGATGGCGACACCATTACGGTAGTCGATGCCTGTCATTCACAAAACATGAGGAGCAGCGAGAGCAGTATTGAGCTCGCTTGAATACTTCCGAGTCGCGTCTTATGTCGATGAATGTCAGCAAGCACGCATAGCAGGAGAACTCCGTAAAACCTTGCACTTTTACCAAGCGTAGCGACTAAAAAAATGTCCCTTAACCATAAGTAACCCTTAACCATTAACCCTTAACCTTTAACCATTAACCGTTCATCACCCTTAACCATGAACCATTAACCCTTAACCATTAACTGCTATATGTCTAAAGTGATTGAAATATACCACGGTTCTCCCATTATCATAGAGCAGCCGGTGTTCGGTGCGGGCAAGGTCCACAACGACTATGGCCGGGGCTTCTATTGCACGGAGCATGTTGAGCTGGCCAAAGAATGGGCCTGCTCGGCAGACAATGACGGGTATGCCAATCACTATCAGCTGGACATGACAGGGCTTAGCGTCCTCAATCTCAACGCTCCGGAGTACAATATCCTGAACTGGCTGGCCATCCTGCTGGAGAACCGTAAGTTCAATGTGGCCGAGGGCCTGCCGCAGCGTGCTAAGACCTATATATTAGAGAACTTCAAGGTCGATTACAAGAAGTACGACATCCTCGTGGGCTACCGTGCCAACGACTCCTATTTCTCCTATGCGGGCGACTTCGTGAACGGAACGCTCTCGCTCTCCGACCTCTCCGAGGCTATGCGTCTAGGAAAACTGGGCGAGCAGGTAGTCTTGAAGTCCAGGAATGCATTTGAAGCACTTACTTTCGTTGAAACCATCAAAGCACCCCGCGAGGAGTACTTTGCCAAGTACCGTCAGCGCGACGAGGAGGCTCGCGGCAAATACCGCCAGATAGCATCCAAGCCGATGGCCGAAGACGAGACCTACGTGATAGACATCATCAGAAATAATTGGAAGAATGGCCAGGGCATATAAGAAAACATACCTCAATGGTGCCATGCGCAACCTTGCCGTGATGCTCGATTGCGGCGTGCGTAAGTACGGCTACACGATCGAGGAGTTCTACGAGAAGTTCCTCGCCTCGGACGTGTCGCGCCAGTTTGCGAAGGGCAATCCCCGTTATCTGGTGGGCCTTTCCGGTGCCGAGCTGGCCGACAGCGTGGTGGAAGCCTCTGGCGGCACCATCCTGGGCGAGAACGACGGCACCTATACCGTAGGCCCCGAATACTGGGCAGGCTGGGCACTGGCCTACTACCAGTGGCTCACCCGCCGCAGTTTTGCCTATATGAAGCAAAAAGGCCTGGGCATCAAGGAGGTGGTGAGCATGTACTACCCCCTGCACGAAGCCGACCTCTCCAAGTTTGCCGATGCGGCCGATAGTATAGTGCAAAAATAAGCGCCCCACCTTACGGCCATGTTAGATGCCGTGAGTCGTACGCAAGTGCGCGCAAAGGTCATTCCCTCACAGTCTCAGGAAGTGTCGTTTATGGACGTTAAAGAGTTTCTGAACTATTTCAGCACGGTCGTATTGTGATTCACTCATATACATGGTGTGATAAACTAAATAAAAGATAGAACTGGGTCAATAGCGCTCGGCTCTGCCTCTTTTACCAAGCGTAGCGACTAAAAGAACCGTCCCTCTGCCCCACTGAGTTGATAGTTGATAGATCCACACGG